>TARA_R110000765_G_scaffold17217_1_pt1 | contig 11638 bp, 11 predicted proteins | sample TARA_R110000765 | Tara Oceans TARA_R110000765 (sample SAMEA4398168) | marine metagenome | biome: Polar Biome; feature: [MES] marine water layer (ENVO:01000295) within the mesopelagic zone...; material: water (ENVO:00002006), including particulate matter (ENVO:01000060) such as...... | reverse complement strand
CCCAGATCGCGCCGGTGGGCTTGAGGGCGCTGATGCACAGGTCGATCCAGTCGTAGGTGAACCGCTTGTATTCCTCGGAGGACATCGCGCTGTCGTCCCAGACTTTGTTGGACTTGGTGTTTGGTGTTTCGTGCTTGTTGTAGTCGCGGTTCCAGTTGAAGGGAGGATCGGCGAAGACGAGATCCACGGACTGTTCTTGGACTTCTGGGATTTTGGGCAGCTGGACTCGGCAGTCACCGATCCAGACTCTGGCTGTGGCGCCGGTGTCGAGGGTGAGAGATCGGGTTGGCTTTGTAGAAGAAGGGGGCATGGTTGTATTGTTTACTCGGAATGTTGATCGCGCCACTCCCACGCGGATTGAATCATTGCGTAGCCGTCGGGGTCGTGTGCTTTGAGTTGTTCGCGGGTGAATGGGTAGAAGTCGTTGCGTCCGAAGTAGGATTCGGTGAGTTCTGCGAAGTATTCGGTTTCGTTGTTCATCGCGTAGTGGGTGCGTGGGGTTCCTGAGACATGATCGACGAGGTCGTAGGTGCCTGATGCTTTGGCGCGTTCATACGGTTTGGTGATGAGTGGGTTGTTGTAGCCGAGGGTTGCGTGTTCATACGCGTGGGCGAGTTCGTGGAGGATCATGCTGGGCTGGTCGCGTTTGACCCAGTTGACGAAGTTGGTGGTGTTTGAGATTTCGATGCCGCGTTCTTTGTCGGTGTTGTAGTGGTTGTCGGCGAGCCATTGTTTGTTGGGGTGGTAGCAGGCGCAGGGGAAGCCGGGGTTGTTGTGCTCGATCCAGATGCGGGTATTGCGGAGGGTTGCGTGGGTTGGTTCGGGTGTTTGGTCGAGGGTTTGTGTGAGCTGGGATTCGAGGACTTTGAGCGCGGGGTTGGTTGTTTTGGGGTGGTCGAGGGCGGCGGCGGAGATGTGGACGGTGAAGCCTTGGATACTCTTTACGGTGTATTGGTCGGTGGTTTCGTGGATGAATGCGGGGCTGGTTTGGTGGGGAGGCGTGGTTGTCTGCTGGGTGGCGCACGAGATGAGGAGCATGGGCGCGAGGAGGAACGGGAGGGACCGGGTTGGGAGGGTGTGGATGGGCATGGTGGTGTTTGTGGTGCTAGTCTAGTGGATCATGAGCCATGGCGCAACACAATCCGGAGAAGCACTTGATTTGTCGGTGATGATTCCGTGTCGGAACAATGCGCGGACGATTGGTCGTGTGCTTGAGTCGGTGCGTGGGTTGTGTTCGCAGCTTGTGGTGATTGATTCTGGTTCGACGGATGGGACGCTGGAGCTTGTTGAGGCGTGCCGGGAGTGGTGTGAAGTTGTGCTTGTGCAGACGCATTGGCGTGGGTTTGTGAAGACCAAGTCGATGGGGCTTGACGCGTGCAATCGGAAGTATGCGTTGTGGCTGGATTCGGATGAGCCGGTGAGTGGGGAGATGGCGGCGTCTGTACGACGAGCGATTGCAGACGATGTCGATGCGGCGAAGGTGCAGCGGGTGGTGGAATACAAGGGGAAGCTGCTGATGCACTCGTGGCAACCGGAGTGGCGGCTGCGGCTGGTGAAGATGGAACTGGTCCGCGATGGGCGGGCGCGGTTCGCGGGGATTGATCCGCACGATTATTTAGAGGTGGATTCGGGCGTTGCGGTCAAATCGCTTGATGGGGTGCTGGTGCATGATTCGTTCGAGACTTTTTCCGAACACTTGGGGAATCAGTTGCGATTGTCGAAGACGAGCGCGAAATCATTGCATGCGATGGGCAAGCGCGGGAGCGTGTGGAAGATTGTGAGTTCGCCGATCGGGGCGTTCGTGAAGCAGGCGGTGGTGAAGGGGTCGTGGCGGGATGGGTATGCGGGATGGCTCGCGGCTTCAACGAGCGCAGCGGGGGCGCTGATGAAGCATGTGGTGCTGTATGAGCTGGGGCGGGGTACGACAACGCCGACTAAGTGAACGAGGTTCTTAGTTGTTTCTCTTTCGTCGGCATCCCATGAATCCGAGCGCGAGCAGTGTGGCGCTCGCGGGTGCGGGGATGGTGTTGTAGACGAGGTTGTCGTAGAAGAGCCCGCTGGTCTCGGCTTCGACACCGATCTCGATGTACGAGATGTTGCCTCCAAGAACGGATATTCTTGCGCCGGTTGGGCCGAAGAGATCGATGACCGTGCTTTGGGCAACGAGCTGGTCGAGCGCGTTGTAGGCACGCAGGTGGAGGATATCGATGTCGCCGCCTTGTCCGTCGAATCCTTGGAGTTCAACAAAGTTGACCATGTTGGTGAAATCGATCCTCATATCGTGCGTGGTGGGCGGCGAGGCGAATGGGTCGCGCACTGAGAGACGGCCACCGAAGATGGCTCCGGTGGGTTCATACCAGCGGACTTTATCCTCATTATCGACGAGCGAGAACGAGATGCCGTAGTCGGGCTCGAGTTGGTCGGACAAGAATACGAAGGGTTCTTGGTTGGGATAGAACGATTCGTCGAAGTCGATCGAGATCAGTTCGCCGTGTGCTGAGCTTGAGCTGAGGCACGCGAGCAGGGTAACCGGGATAGAAATACGGCGTGTGCAGTTGTATGACATAAGATTCTCCTTTTCTCTTATGTTTATATTCGCATATTGACTCGGGTCGGTTCCAAGTTCGCCATCGAGATCCGATGTAAGGTCAATCATCTTCATCGCCTATAATCTTCGCGTGCCCCGGCGATGTGCTGGGGTGGTTGAAGGTGCCGAGGGTCGTCATGGGGCGGTCTGGTTCGGTGGTAGCCCTTTGGATGGGCGGAAATGGATATGACTATGGGCGATCAAGATCGTGACGGCGGTGGGTCTGGCGGAAGGCGACGCGGGGGTTCAGACAGCCGAGAGGGCAGCCGTGGGGGCAGTAAGGGCAGCGGCGGGGGCCGGGGCAAGGGTGGAAGCAAGGGCGGGGGGCGTGGTCCGCGTGAGAAGGACACTCCAGAACCAACACGCAAGCGTCAAATTAAGGAGCCCAAGGGTGGGTGGTCCGAGGAGTCATTCCGTTTGGATTTGACCTTTGCGGATCTTGGGTTGTCCGATGACATCCTCAAGGCGATGGATGATCTTGGGTTCAAGCATCCGACGAAGATCCAAGCGGAGCTTGTGCCGCTCGCGTTGACTGAGGTTGACATTCTTGGGCAGGCGAAGACTGGTACCGGGAAAACCGCGAGTTTCGCGTTGCCACTCTTGGAACTGATTGAGCCGGGCGATTCGATGTGCGCGATTATCCTCGCGCCAACGCGTGAGCTTGCGGTGCAGATCAAGCAAGACATCGAAGAGCTTGCGCCGCATACTGGTTTGAGCGTGTGCGCGATCTATGGCGGTCAGTCGATCAATGTGCAGGCGGATCAGTTGCGGAAGCATCCTGAGATCATCGTGGGCACGCCTGGGCGTGTGCTGGACATGATCGAGCGTGGGTACTTGTCGCTGTCGCAGATCGAGTTTGCGGTGCTTGACGAGGTGGACCGGATGCTGGACATCGGGTTCCGCGATGACATCCGCAAGATTCTTGGGAAGTGTCCGAAGGATCGTCAGACGATCTTTGTGTCTGCGACCTTTACGCCTGAGATCGAGAAACTGGCGCGGAAGTTTATGATTGATCCGGTCAAGCTCGAGGTTTCGGCTGGGGCGTTGACGGTTGATCTGGTGAAGCAGGGGTATGTGTCGGTTGAGTCGTGGGACAAGCGCCGGATGCTGGGGCACCTGCTGACACACGAGGAGCCGGCGTTGACGCTGGTGTTCTGCCGCATGAAGCGGACGGTGGATTCGGTGGTTCGGTACCTTGAGCGCAAGGGCATCCCGGCGCACGCGATCCACGGCGACCTCACGCAGTCCAAACGCAACTCGGTCATGACCAAGTTCCGGTCGGGTGAACTCGCGGTATTGGTTGCGAGTGATCTTGCATCGCGCGGGATTGATGTCGAGGGGATCACGCATGTGGTCAACTACGATCTTCCTGAGGACCCGGATATTTATGTGCACCGGATCGGTCGGACCGCTCGCGCTGGTCGCGAGGGCCATGCGTGGTCGCTTGTGACTCCGCAGCAGGGGTCGCTGCTGACTGAGATCGAGATCCTGGTCAATACCGAGATCCCTGCGATGCACTACCCGGACTTTGAGGTGCGCGAGCGTCCTGAGGACTGGAAGGATGAGCCGACCGGTGGTCGTCCGTCGTATGAGGTCAAGGGCGTGAAGAAGGAACTGAAGAACCGGTTTGCTGAGGAGGCGCTTCCTGCTGAGAAGGGGATGAGCGATGCTGAGAAGGCCGCGAAGTTCCCGGGTGGGATTGTCCCGAGTCAGAAGCCCCCTCGCTTGATGCGGGGCAAGACGAAGACTCGCGGGCGGTAATCGGTTCGTTTGAATCTAGAATTGAAAAAGACCGGGCCTGATGGCTCGGTCTTTTCTTTGGTTTGGCTGTTTGATTTGGACAGTCGAAGAGTGCTTAGCTGGATGCGACGGCTTCTTCGCGGGTGATGGACCCGATGATTGCGGGCGCGTTGCCGGTGTTCACATGGACCTGTGGCTTGGGCTCAGCGACGCGTGCGTTGGCGACGGCGCTGGTGCTCAGCTTGGGCGTGGTCTCGCTGGTGACGGTTTCGAGGCATTCACGCATGCGGCGGCCGGCTTTGAACTTGACGGTGCGCTTTGCGGGAACGGGGACGCGTTCGAGGGTCTTTGGGTTCTGGGCCATGCGTGGGGCACGGTGCTTGACTTCAAAGACGCCGAAATCGCGGAACTCGAGGCGGTTGCCTTCAGCGATTTCATCGATCACCTGGTCAAGAAACTCCTGAATGATCTGCTTTGCGACGACGCGTTTGTGGCCTGTGCGCTGGGCGATCTGGTCTACAAGGACTTTCTTCGTGATCGTTTTCATAATCGAGTATCTTTCTGTCCGCTTGTTGGCTGCCTGTCGGATGAGCGTTCAAGCGGCGGATGAGTCAGTTGAGATGTACCCTCTGGAAGCCCGCTGTGAGCCCTTGGGAAGATGCCCCAAACGAATGAGTCGCGGTTGATCCCGGTGTGCGTTGGGGTCGGTCGCGGCTTTCCCGGTGGGGACGCCGGGGGTGCGTGCAAAATGAATTACACGCATGTGCAGTATCGCAGACAATGTGGCTCAGGTCAACGGGGTAGATGGACTTCTTTTTGTCATAACTCAAAATTGAACAAGCACTTGCAATTGCACGAATCCTCTGCTATGGCTCACTATGGAATCTGGTTTTTCGGACAATGCGGCGGTCTCAATCGGTGGTGGAAAGACCATCGATGGAACACTTTTGGTGTTTACATTTGTGCGTTCGTCAGGACCGGGAGGGCAGAATGTCAACAAACGCGCGACCAAGGCGCAGCTGCGTGTTGCGGTCGAGGCGCTTGGGTTGAGACCATCGGTTTGTGCGCGGCTGCGGGCGCTTGCGGGGTCGCAGATCACGCGCGAGGATGAACTGATGATCTCGTGTGATACGACGCGGAGTCAGGGTCGGAATCGGCAGGGGTGTTTGGATCAGCTCCGCGCGATGGTCAACGAGGCGACGGTTGTGCCGAAGAAACGCAAGAAGACCAAACCGACGAGGGGATCGGTCGAACGGCGGATCGGCGAGAAGAAACGACGGAGCGAGATCAAGAAACGAAGGGGGACTTCCGGTGAGGACTAGAGTTGTTGTATGGATCAAGCCGGGACACCAACACGCATGACATACGCACTGGGAATCGAGTGTTCAAACCCAAGCATGCGCGGGGGGAGCAGGGGCGAGGTCGCGCTTGCGAAGATCGTTGGTGATGGGCTCGAGTATGTTGATTCGCTTGAACTTGCGACCGATGCGCGCGGGAGTGATGGGTTGATGGGTGCTGTGGATGCACTGTGTTTGAAGCATGAAATCGTTCCTGCGGATCTTGCTCGGATTTTGGTGTCGGTTGGTCCGGGTGGGTACACAGCGCTGCGGGTGTCGGTGACGGTTGCCAAGGTGCTTGCGACGGTGGTGGGGTGCGGGGTTGTCGCGGTTCCCAGCGCGGCGGTCGCGGGTGTTGGATTGGAAGGTCTTGATGCGGTGGTCGCGCTGGCGAGCAAGAAGGGGCTGGCGCACTGCACGCGGATCGTGGATGGTCAGCGGAAGGTGCTTGGGGTGATCGGCGCGGATGAGCTTGTCGGTGTTGGCGCGAAGGTCTTGGTGGGGGATGGGTTTGTTCCAAAGGACATGATTGAAGCGGGTGAAGGTGCGGGGATGGAGTTTCGCACGATCGAACTGACGGCGCGTGCGTGCTTGGAGGCGTCGGTTGGGATGGATGAGATTGATCCGAGTGCGCTAGGGGTGCTGTATGCGCGGGAGCCCGATGCGGTGACGCAGTGGCGGGCGTTGCACGGGTAGGTTATTGGGACTCGTGGCGGATTGGTGGCCGTAAAGTCGTGAAAGTGGGGTGGGGTGTGTTATCGGTGTGAAGTTGGGGGGGATGGGGGACGATGATCGGGTGTGCGGGCGTTTTGACTGTCCGCCTCACCGAGGTTGTCTATGAGCGATGCAGCGAAAGATTGGTCTAACAAGAAGGTCTTTACGACCGGCGAAGCGGCGCAGGTGTGCAAGGTTTCGCAGCAGACGATTATTCGCTGCTTTGATTCTGGTCGGCTCAACGGGTTCCGGGTGCCGGGGTCGCGGTTCCGGAGGATTCCGCGTGAGGAGTTGTTGCGTTTTATGCAGAGCAACGAGATCCCGGTCGAGGTGCTTGAGAGCAGCTTGAAGCGGGTGCTTGTTGTGGATGATGATCCGGAGATCGCTTCTCTTATGGAAGATGTGTTCGGTGATGACGGCCGGTTCGAGGTCCGCGTGGTGCACAATGGGTACGACGCGGGGATGGAGACCGAGCGGTTTAGACCGAACCTGATCGTGCTTGATTACATGCTCCCGGATATCAATGGCAACATCGTGTGCCAGCGGCTGCGGGAGAACGAATCGCTGAGCGATACGCGTGTGATCTGCGTGTCGGGAGTCGTTGAAGCGAGCGAAATTGCGGATCTGATGGAATCCGGTGCGGACGAGTTTTTGAAGAAGCCTTTTGATCTTCGCGAGCTTGTTCGGAGGGTTGAATCCTTGCTGGGGATGACGAAGAGGGAAGCGGGATGAGCGAGCACGAATCGTACAGTCGGGAAGTCGGTGAGGGCGTGAACAGCAGGCAAGCGGAGGCGATCCTTGCGGGGATTACGCGCCTTCCGACGCTGCCGGCGGTCGCGACGCGGTTGCTGTCGATGGGCGCGTCTGAGGATGTGCGGCTCGATGAGGTGATTGAACTGATTGAAGCGGATCCCGCGCTGAGCGCGCGGATGCTTTCGTTGTGCAAGAGCGCGGATGCGGGGCTTGGGGATCGGATCACGACGGTTCGGCGCGCGGTGATTATGCTCGGTCTTGAAGCGGTGCGGGCGGCGGTGCTGAGCGTGCTGGTGTTTGATCAGCTCAAGATCGATCCGCAGCAAGAAGCAACCTCGCGGTTTGATATTGAAGGATTCTGGACGCGGTCGATCGCCGTCGCGTGCGCCAGCGAGCGGATCGCGTTGAACTGGAAATCTTCTGGGGTCAGCAGTGATCAGGCGTATCTCGCTGGCTTAGTACATGGTCTTGGGAAACTGGCGTTGTACAAGGTGCTTCCAAAGTCGTGGGAGAAGGCGCTGGCGATGGGCGAGGTTCAGCGGATCTCGCTGAGCGGCGCTGAGCGCGCAACGATCGGGATTGACCACCACACGGCGGGCAAGCGATTGGCAGAGCATTGGGGATTGCCCGATTCGATCCGCGATGTGATCTGGCTGCATGGACAGCTCCCTCGCGCACTCCCTGAGCAATGCAACAGGGATCTGGTTTCGATGGTGACTTTGGCGAGCGCGTGGTGCGAGGAGCAACACCTCGGCTGGTCCGGTGAATCACGGTCGAATGTTGAACTCGGCGAGATCGCCGAGGACATCGACTTTGACCTGACTGTTCTGGAAGCTGAATCGACCGAGATTGTTGAACGCGTCAGCGAGCGCGCGAAGATTCTTGGGGTTGGTGAGTTCAGTGCGCCAGAGCTGTTGATCGGGTCGTTGACCCGCGCCAACACCAAGCTCGCGGCGATCAACCAGGAGCTTCGAGGCAAACAACAGATCGCGGATCGTTCACACGGTTTGCTTGCGGCGGTCGATGTGTTCTATGACGCGATCGGGCACGGGGACGATCCCGAACGCGTTGTCGGCGCGATGGTGCGGAGCGGGGCTTCGATTACCAAGATCAATCGCGGGATGGTGATTCTGCAGGATGCTCCTGGTGGCTCGTGGAAAAAATATACGGTGGTCGATGGGGTTGTTGTTGATGATGGGAACGGGCGGGGGAGTCGTGTCAAGGGTCCACCGGTGTCGGATTCAGGTGAGATGCGTCCGGGTCATATCGCGGGACTCAGCGGGGACCAGGTGCTTGATCTCGCGTCGCTGGACTGGTTCCGCGAGATGATCCAGAGCGTGCGTGAAGCGGGATCGCCCTCGCTGATCGGGGTCGGGGACTGCGGGGATGATGATGAAACAGTCGAGGGGGTTTCGTGCTTGGTGGTGCTGGTCAAGGCAGGCGCTGAATCCGCTCCGGAGCTGAGTACCAAGGGGTTCCGGGTGATCTCACGCGCGTGGATGCGGGCGCTGAGCGGCGCGGTCCGTGCGCGGGCGAGCGCGAGGCTTGCTGAGGAACTCGCGAGCGCGAATCGTGAGCTTGCTTCGATGCAGCGCGAGAAGACACAGAACGAATCGCTGCTCCGCTTGGGGCAGATGGCGGCGGGTGCGGCCCACGAGATGAACAATCCGTTGTCGGTGATTAATGGTCGCTCGCAGCAGTTGTTTGAGCGGCTGGGCACGCAGCGGGATCGGGAGTCGGCGCAGGCGATCGCCAAAGCCGCCGATTCGCTGTCGAACATGATTACTTCGATGCACATGCTCGCTGAACCACCCAAGCCCACGCTCACGGCGGTTGATCCGGTGCTTGTGATTCGGCAAGCGATCGAGAATGCCAAGGCGCAGTGCCATCGTGCGGGGATTCGCGCGAAGGTGAAGCTGAACATCGAGGGCACGGTCGGACCCATTGATGTTGATCGTGACCTGATTTCCAGTGCGCTGTGCGAGCCCATCATCAACGCGATTTTATCGAATCCTGTGGGTGTGGTTCAGGTTTCGATTGAATCGGCGGGCGTGGATGGCCGAGTATTGGTACGGATCGTGGATACGGGGCCCGGCTTGTCTCAGCGGGCGTTGAATCATGCGTTTGATCCGTTCTTCTCTGAACTCAAAGCGGGGCGTCGTCCCGGATTGGGTCTGGCGAGGGCGCGGAGTGTGATCGAGCTTCATGGAGGCACGATTTCGATCATGAACACGACCGGGAAGATTTCAGGAGCACAGGTTCAGATTGTGCTTTTGAGCAAAAACAAGGGCCGAAGAACAGCGGCGTAGTGAGAGATGAACCGAGCCGATGCGTGTGGCTCATAAGCGTATAAGAGACTGTCCATGAATCACCGAGACACACCATCCGAGCAACCCACACACAATGAAGGATCAGATGCGTTGTGGCATGCGTCGGTGGATGCAGACACGCACAGCAACGATCCGATGATGATCGAGCCTGTGGGGCTTGATGCTCGCGTGCTTGCGGTGAGTCCTCGCCGGTCGGTGCGTCGCAGGATATCTTCGATGCTGCGTGGACGCGTGGAATCACTTGAGTTTGTTGAGACCGCTTCTGAGGCACTCGAGCACATCAATGCGAATACGACGGACCTGGTGATTATCGAGCGGGCGCTTGACAACACCGACGGGATCGCGCTTCTTGAAACGATTACAAAGCACCATCCGATGATTGTTGGTGTGGTGCTCGGTGCGATCAGTTGCACCGACGACGCGGTCCGCGCGATGCGTGCGGGTGCGTGTGATTTGATTCCTATTGGTTCGACGGGCGCAGACACCGCTCGTCGGATGACCGAAGCGGTCGAACGGGCGCAGCGGGTTCGCCGGCGCGATGCTCGCGTGGATCGACTCAAAAAACTATGCAACAAGCTCAACAGCGCCCGTCAGGAAGTGACGGGGCAGATCGGTGGCCTGTGCACGGATTTGACCGAAGCGTACAAAGACCTGACCGAGCAGTTCGGGGATGTGAAGGTCCGCAGCGAGCTTGAGACTTTGCTCAGACAAGAACTCGATATCGAGTCGTTGCTCCGCACGCTTCTGGAGTTCACCTTGTCGAAGGTTGGTCCGACCAACGCGGCGGTGTTCATGCCTACCAGCGGCGGGGACTATTCGGTTGGGGCGTATGTGAACTATGACATCGCGAAAGAAACCGCGGAGATCATGCTCGATCAGCTTGCCGATGCGATCCCAGAATCTGTTGAACACCTCGAAGGCGTCCGCGCGATGTCGGGCCGTGTGGAGTTGACGGAGATGCTCGGGACCAGCGCGTACTGGGTTGAGGACGCGACGATGCTGACGATTTCATGCAAACAAGATGATGAGTGTCTTGCGGTGCTCGCGTTGTTCCGCGATCGCTCGCGGAGCTTCAGCGAGGACGATGTGCGGATGCTCGACATCATCGGGACCCTGTTCGGGCACCAGCTCGCTCGGGTGATCCAGACCCACCATCGGCACCTTCCTCGCGATGAGTGGGGGATGAGCGGGGATTACGGGATCGATGAGCCGAGCGATGATCAGGACTACGAAGGCTTCGACGACACCTACGGCGGTTTCGCGGCGTAATCCTGAGGGTGCTTTGAGACTCCCAATCGAAATCGAGCATGCTGTATTCCGAAGAAGATTCTGATCGGGTAAACGCCCTGTCAGGGTCTCAGTCAGCACACACATAGCGTGAACGCGGTAGACTATCCCTGTCGGGCGATCCCCCAGCCCACAGGAGCTTTTTTGACATGATGCAACTACTCTTTGGCGACCTCGCCCCTTGGTTTACCGTTCCGGCGCTGCTCGGATCGGGCGTGCTGATGATCCAACTCCTCATGGGAGAACTGGGCGGCGACGGAGCTCTGGATCTGGACCTTGATCTTGACATCGACGGGCACACCGACCATCCCGGGATGGAGTTCGGCATCCTGTCGCTCCAATCAATCTCCGCGTTCTGTCTCGGCTACGGCTGGGTCGGGTTTGCGGCGTACCGCTTCCTCAATATTGGATTCACGGGCGCGGCGTTCATCGCGGTGCTTGCTGGGGTCGGGGTCGCGTGGTTGATGGTCTGGCTGCTCCGGAGCTTCTTGAAGCTGCAGAACAACACGAATGTGACGATCCACCAGACGGTGGGGTTGGAGGGGGAGGTGTATGCGACCGTGCCTCCATCCGGGACAGGGCGTGGGGAGATCATCTTGGTGATCAACCAGAGTCAGCACAACTACTTTGCGACGCAGGAGGGGGCTGACCCGATCCCGTCGCGTGTCCGTGTGCGTGTGATGCGCGCGGATGTATCGAGCAACACGATTGTTGTCGAGCCGCTGTAAACGCGTTGATCTCGGAACAGTTATTCAGAATCATTTCATAGATACCAAAAGGAACACCCATGACAACCCATTCGCTTCTTGCCCAATCCATGCTCACCCAGAGCACACTCGCCCAGACCGATCAGGGGAACAGCGGGGTCTTTATCATCATCGTGATCGCGG
>TARA_R110000765_G_scaffold177912_4_pt1 | contig 11643 bp, 11 predicted proteins | sample TARA_R110000765 | Tara Oceans TARA_R110000765 (sample SAMEA4398168) | marine metagenome | biome: Polar Biome; feature: [MES] marine water layer (ENVO:01000295) within the mesopelagic zone...; material: water (ENVO:00002006), including particulate matter (ENVO:01000060) such... | reverse complement strand
TTTTTGTATATCACTAGACTTGCTTATATCTAATCTATACGTTTCACATTCTTTTAATTTAGATAGTTCTGCAAATTCATTAGATGAATTCCATCCCACCCAAAATTCTACAACAACAATATTTTTAGCTATCTTTTTATTAAAGTTATCAGAACTAACAAAGTCTTGACTATTACAAATACCAATTATAAAAAAAAAGATAGATACTAAAAGATATGCTAAATTAGTTATATTCATTACATTTCGTCTAATTTAATTCTAAGGTATTTTAAATCTTCTTTTATTTCTGTAACATCTTCTTGTGTAGTTAGTATAGTCTGTCTAATCATTTGGTCTTTCATGTCAAATTCCATTTTTGTTACTTCAGGGTCTGGAGGTATAGGCAAATGTCTTGCCTCATCAATGTCAGCCTGTAGTGTAAACCACATACCAACTAATGTAAATACTAACACACCTAAGCCACCTAGAGCTTTAATGCTTATTTCAAACTTGGAGTTCTCTGATATTTCTTTCATTTTTTTGCAAATTTTTCTACGCCACTGATTCCAAAACACCCAAGCACAACCCATACAAAGGAATCATAAACGAATTCATTAATAACTAAGTCTTTGCCTACCCACCCTGTTATTAAATCTGCTGACATTATAAGACACATAATAAGAAAAGCTACGAATCCTATTATGGCCTTTTCATTCCAATCATTACTATCTTTAAATATATTCATTAATCGTATTGTTCAGTAAACTGGTTTCTGCCTTTTTTTATTTTCCCTCCTTTCATATATTCCATTTTACCACCCTTTCCAAAAAGACCTGCAATTCCTTTTGCTACTGGACCTAATACTCCAGAACCTGCTACTTCTTTAGCAATTCCTCCTATTTTTTTCATATCCATAATTAATCTATTTTATATTTAATATTTCCGTTTTCTATATATACACCTTTAGGTTTTTTTATTGGTTGACCTAATAGGTTGTATATTACATTTATTCCTTTAGAGTTGTCTATAACCTCTTCTAAGCTACTATTACAAGGCATGCCAGTATCACAGTCTAAATACTCTGTAACTATTACATCTTGATATTCTACTATAGTGTCTGTTATAAAAAACTCTATATATTCTGTTTCTATTACTGTATCTAATACAACAACTTCTACATATTCTATTACATCTATAAACATAGTGTCTAGCACATCTGCATATACTGTATCAGTAACGTATATGTATTCAGGCACAAAAACCTCTATTTCTTCTATAATAGTATCTATAACTATTTGAGTTATATATTCTGTTTGATATAAAGTATCTATCTCTATTATTGTTTCGTATATATAAAAAGGAACTTCTAATGTATCTGTTTGATATACATACTCTACTATAGGAATATCTACATAGACTGTGTCACACTCTTCCACTGGTGGAGCACACTCTTCCAATGTTGTGGGAACGGACAACACGCCATCTTCGCTCGTTTCATCGCTAGCGTCTATACAATCCTCCCACCCATCATTTAGGTAAAAGAGTCCATTAAGACCATTAGGAACACATCCATTAGGAGAATATGAAGTCCAATTGGCAGGGTCGTCCCCACAATAAAGTCCATCTTGTTCTGCGCATTCAATACACAGTTCTTGATAATCATAACCTTGAGCATAAGCAAAAGATAATGTAAGTAGTAATATAGGTAAAAGCTTTTTCATATTATAAAAATAAATAATTTATTCCAATCTTAAATTCATAAAGAGGCTTCATCCAATATCTTTGATGTGCACCTTCTACAAAAACCCCCAAGCTTTTGTTTAATCTAACCCCAAGCACAATACCTGAGTCCCATTCTATGTTAGCTGGTATGTCCTCCTCTTCCCATTGATGGAGCGTGTAATCGAAGCTATAGTCATCGATACCAATGTGATAAGGGAGAACATTCATCCAGCCGTGTAACCACCAGTCAGAAGTCCACTTGTAGTATGCTATTCCACATACTAAAGAAATTTCTTTCTGTAATCCTAGTTTTTCTAATTCACTATCATTGTATTCATCTATTGCGTTCCCAAAATGGTATCGCATAAATTCTTCTGTAGTATGTGCAACCAATACAGAGTCACCTGTAGATACATCAAACCAATTGTAGTTTGCGTATCCTGCCTGTGTCCATTGTTGATTTACATAACCAAAGTCTTCTGCTATTGCAGTGAATGGTGTTATAGCTGGGTCCCATGAATCATATATAGGTAAGAATCCATAAGCTGGGTGTAGTCGGAATACTCCTCCTAACGAAAAGTCCCAATTTCCCACGTTTTTACGCCATCTAAGCTCAGATAACATATATTTAAGGTCTACCTTTTGATTGTCCACAAACTGTGCTTTAAAAAGGTATGAATCACTCAAATAGCGTAAGAAGTAATCCTGATTTACAAACTCATTGCCTCTATCTCGTATAAAAGACAAGTTTGCAAGGTACTCAAAGCCTTTAGCGTTCCCTATAGGAGCCTTATTAGCCATTGTAGATTCAGTACCATCATAAAATGATTTAACCTTAGTTTCATAATTAAACCTAGCAACTTTTCTAAGTCCTATAGTTAAATTATAATCATAAGGGTTTACTTGTGTAATATCTATAAGTTCTTTGTTTTCTATTTGAAACATGCCATTTTCTAAGGTTGAAGAACCTATAGTTGAAGACGCATAAAAAGTAGAGTACTTTAAAAAGCTTTGAGAACTACATAAAGTGCTTACTAATACAAAAAATATTAATAGTTTTTTCATATAACAAATATACAATTTAATTTTTTGGTGTTATGAATTGGTATTTCCTTTGAAAATAATATAACATATTAGACCATCTTCTTTTAAAATTTTTATTAAAAAATAAAACATCTAAAATATTTGGACCAGCATGCTCACTTTTAAACACTAATATTTCATATATTTTTCCCTTAAAAGTACCTACAGGAGCACTAGAACCAATTTTAGGCTTTCCTCCAACAGTAACACTACTGTGATGAGTGGATGTGCCTGAAAAATCATATTCAAGGGTAAATGTTCCCTGTTCACCAAGTAACATGCCAAAACCAGGATTTGCTAATTCATTATAATCATAACTTTCAGTAAATTGATGAAATACACCATCAGCTTGCAAACTCCCATAATTAGCAACATTACTATAAGTTTCATAAGCATTAAACATATGGTAATGTAAATCACCATCATCAGCTTCATCATATTGAGTATATGCATATTTATTTGGGTTAGAAGCATTTAAATTAACCATTTCAAATATTCCTTTATTGTCATCTCCAAAATAAAAACTCATCCAATGTTCTGGAATAGTGTCTCCAGTACCTCCAAAAGTATTGTCAGTTAAAAAGAAAACGTCTTGTCTTTGTTCAGAGTCTGGTTCATCTCTTTCACAAACAAAATAAGCTGTAAACTTTTCGCTGTCTATTGTTGATGTAGAAAAATTTGAAGCACTACTTCTTCCTGCTGAACCTGCTGCCATTAAAAAATCATTTCCATCAAATTGTGCGTAACTAGGAGTTCCGTCTGTTTTTTCTATCCAAGTAGGTTGTTTAGAGCTTGTAGCTTGTATAATAAATTGACACAAAGCTTTTTCTCCTGCACTAACTGTTCCAGCATTAGAAGTTGTAATAAGATGAGATTTATTCATTGCAATTTCTATTTTCTCATTATGAGAAACTTGCGCTGAAGATGAATTTAATAAAGAAGTGTTGTCTGTAAAATCTATCCATAAAAGTAAATCAGGATTAGTTGTTCTATCTTCTGTATGATACTGAGCTTCCACTTCTAATGGATTTAAAAATCTTCTACCCCTATTGTTATTAACACGGGTAATCATATCATTTTAGGAATCAAATAAGCTACAGCTCTTACATAAGCTCCTAATCTAACAAAATTCCATCTACCATATAATATAACCCCTTCTACTATGTTATCTCCTGCAGCAAATACAGCAGCGTCATGGTTCTGGTCATCACCATCTATAGCATCTTCTATTAAAGCAGTTGTTTGAGCTACAATAGCAGGAAAAGTTAAAGCTCTTTTAGTTCCAGCTTGTGTGTCTGGAACAGTTAAAGAAACAGCAGAACCAGTAGCGGTTGTAGCTAATTGTATGGTTCCGTTTTGTTCGTTTTTATTTATTATAAAATAATCTTGTGCTGTATGAGGAGCGTTAGTATTTCCAATAGCATAAGAAGTCATTCCTGTTCCTGTAGAATCAGACTGACCTCTTTTCCAATAATTAAAAGATTGACCTGTTCTTAAATATTTCCAATCAAAATTATGGTTAAGTTTTATTGTGTTTGCAGTTGCATCTACATGAGTGGCATCAAATTGAAAAACATATTTACCTCCATAGTGTGTACCCCAAAATAGAGGACTAGAATCTTCGGCAATTAAATATTGAAATGAGTTATCTACAGCAGAGGATTCTCTGTTGCTTAATATATGTATAGCTCCAATAAGATATTTACCAGAACCTAATAAAGATAATTGTTCTGTGCTATCTAATGACACTGAACCGTATTGACCCAGTGAAAACTTTGACTGGTCGTTTACGTTCATAATTTAAAATGTTTGTGAAGCAGCAGCTTTTAAGTAGCAAAGTACAGTATCCCCAGTTGTAGCAGAAACATATTTCCATCTTCCTTCTATAGTAACACCTACACCAAATGCACCAGCAGTAGTAAGTGCAGCGCCAGAACCAGCAGTAGCTTCAATTCCAAAATCAGCATGAGCAGCATATGTTCCTCCATCTGCAGCTAAAGTTCCTACCCAGTGATTTGTAACAGGAACAAGAATATCTAGTATTGCTGCTTCTATGGTTTGAATAGCAACAATTTCAAATTTCATCCATTTGCTTAACACAGCATTATCTGCTATAGGAATAAGAGTTCCTCTTTGTAATGTTATCTGTGTATTTGAATCTACACTAGCTATTGTGCCTATGGCTCTATTAGATAAAGCGTCTACTAGTTTATCTCCAGCACTAAAATTGACTGTTGAATGAGTTCCATCAGTAGTAAGAATTTTTACTCCTCTATTAACAGCACCATTTATAAGTGTTTTATTTGCAAACACAGGTCCTATTCCAGATAAGTCTAATTCTACAGCTTCTGAAAGAGCAATACAACCATCATATAAGCTTGTTTTTATTCCAGGCATAATTTATGTTTTTATATTATCTTCCTCCTTTTTTCTTTGGTGGTGACTTCTTTGCTGCAGCTTTTACATAAGATTTTGAAGTTGCTTTAGAAACTCCTTTTCCTTTTTGTCCTTTTGAAGCAGCTTTTCTGCTTGAAGGTTTTGAGGTTCTACCTCCTTTTAATTGGTCTAATAAACTTCCCATTATTATTTTTTTTTAATTATTAATGTGTTGCGTCTTCAAATATATGAAGAAACTCATATTCTTGTGTTGCACTACTTGCATGTGTTGTGTGAAAATCATTGTCTGCTTGAAATGGTATTAAAGCAGCTCCTCCTGGTGGAATATTTCCCACCACTACAGCCGCTATAGTAACTAACAGTTCTTCTCCTGAAGTTGTAGATAAGTTTTTAAGAAATACATATCCATTTTTTGTAGCAGTTATATTATCAGCTTCAATAATTTTTGTAATAGCTACTTGTCCATTTGTTATTCTTTGAAGACCACTAGATACATCAAGGTTAGTTGTTAAAGAACCTCTTTTTCTCATTGTAAAATTACAATAAGCATTTATATTAGCACTAGATATAGTCGTACTCTTTACTCCTATACTTGCTGTTACTACTGGTGTTGTTGGATTAAAAGCCATTTTATTTCTTTTTTAATTATTATAATTCTTGTCCTGGTATATATCCTGCATCAGCACCTTCATACATTATCATATATTCTAAAGGCCATGTATCATCAGTAGATTCTACTGTTATATCTGCTCCATCGTGGAGAGTTACAGGAAAGAATGCAAAATCACCTTCAAATAATTCAAACAACAAAGCACCGCTGTCATCAGTTTCATAAACAGAAAACTTTCTAGTTCCTTTAGTTGTTGTGTTAGGATTGCTTATGTATAAGTATCCTCTACCTCTTGTTGTTGCAGCGCTAGCAGCAGAATAAGATGATGAATCAAATATTAAAATACCATCACCGCCGTTAGCAGTTCCTAGAACTCTTTTTAATCCTGTGCTTCTTTTACATCCAGCTGCATGAGTAATATCATGTAGTTGCATTCTATTAGAAATAGATATATCAGAAGAAGTATATCCTGATTGAGATATAGATAACGAAGCTGACGCTGAAGGTGTTGATGAATATGCCATTTTTAAATTCTTTTATAGATTATACAAATATACAAATTATTATTTATCTTTATTTTCTAAGATTAATTTTCTAAAAAAAGTTGGCATAAGTTTTGCAAAATCCCCCCTATATTTAGATTGTCCCTTTTCTGAATACTTAGTTTTTCTTTGGTATTTAGCATTAGTACCTAAGTTATAGAATCCATTTGTTATGTTTTCTAATGTACTAAGCATTGGTGGAGATACCATATAATGTAGTTTCTTAGGATTACCTAAAAGAAATATATCTCCAAATAAACTTTTAATTTCTCTTGTTAATCCACTTTCTTCATCATCATCATCAAACCCTCCTGATATAACTAAAAGAGCAAACAATAATATAGCAAATTTACCTTCTCTTATTGTTCTTGTTATAGCTGCAAATTTAGCAGGGTCTTTTGTTCTAAGCTCATCATACCTACCTCTAACATCTGTGTCTCCGTCGTGGAATAAGTCGCTTAAAAACTGTATACTGGCGGTATAAGCACCCATTTTCTCATTACCAAACCTATCTATTTTCTTTTCACTAATTCTATCTACAAAAAATGTAGGGAACCATCTTTTAAATTGCAACAGACCATCTAATAAAAAGTAATTTTGCATTAACCTTTGGTCAGTAATAGTATACCCTCTACCTTGAACGCTATATACGTTGTCTTTCATTTGAGCTGCCTCTTCTTTTATAGTATTAAATACAGTTTTATTTGTTATCTCAAGTTCTCCATTTACCATTTTAAAAGAACTCCATTGAGTTTCTGTTAATTGTCCTACAAAAGCTGTTCTTTGTATTAAATCTTCAGAACCAGACATAAAGAAAAACATAAGTTCTCCTATTGGACCACCCCATATACCTTCATCTTGCATTTGTGTTGTTTCAGTAACAAGACCAAAATAATCTGTTATACCCCAACTTTTACTTTTCTTAAATCCTTTGCTTTTTGATATATCACCCCAGAATCTTTTTTCAGCATTTATCATTTTCCTACTACCAACTCTTCTGTACTCATTCATCTTACCTATGGTTACATTAAATACAGCAACAGCAGGTTTAAGAGCTAGTCCAACAAACATTGTCCAAGACATTAACCATCTTGCTGATTGGTCTATCCAATGCTTTTCTCCTTCATTAACAAACAAAGAACGTTTACCTTTCTGTAATAAGTATCTATCTTTATATAATTCTTGAACCCATTTTTTTGCATTAGGATTATCTTTAAAAGAACTGTATGAAATAATACCATCTATAAGAGGCATTAGCTCCATAGCTCCACTAGTCTCACCTAAGCCATGAGCAAATAAATTCTCTTCTACATATCGATTCAAACTAGAATGTATATCATAGGAAGCTGAAAACTCAGAACGTTTAGAACGAGCTGATGTATATCTATTAAAAGGTTGAGCTTGACCACCAACAGTTTCTACGTTTTCAAGTTTTATAGCAGATAAACCTACAGCATCTCTACCTGTTTTTAAATATCCTTCTGCTTGTTTTTGTAATCCTTTAATATCATTCTTCATTTTAAAATCAGACATAGACATTCCTTTGCCTGATTGAGCAATCATGTAATCATTAATAAAAGCTCCAAGAGGTTTCTTTTCTTTCACTCCATTAATAGGGTTTGTTCCCTCAACGTTTATAGTCCTTAAATTAGAATCGTAATTTGCTGCTATATAAGCTGCAGTCATGTTTCTAGATAACATTATTTCAGCTTGACTACCAGCTCTATTAGGTATATAAAGTTTGTCTCTTTTGTTTTGAAGAATAGGTTTTCCATCCATTCCTATTTTATTTGACATATGTTCCTGAAACATTGTTGTTGTTTCAATATACATTTTATAATAAGCTTTTTCTACTACACTAAGATTAGCGTTTGCCATTTTAGTTTCGTCAATTTTACCATCAGTTAAAAAGTCTTTTAATTTAAACTCTCTATAATAATGTCCAAGTTTATGAGTTTCGTTTTCATATATAAGATTTCCAAATATATGTTTATTCATAAATTCAAAATGTCTTAACATTGGAATAGATTTGTAAGCACCATATTTTAACCACCAAGGTATAACACCATTTTTAAACTTCTCTTTTAACAAATCATTAAAAGCTTTTTCTGTTTTTGTTTTAATTTTTTTAATAGCCTGTCTGTATTCCATTTGATGCTCTTCAACTTGACGTAACATTTCAGCAACCTCTTGTCTCTCTTCATTAGAAATATCAGGGTCTAGCCAAAGTTTACCATAAGTAATATCTTTAAAACTTTTTTCCCCAGATTTAATTTTAATTCTATCTGATTCATATTTATCTTTTTGAGCATCAGTTATATTTTTATTATGTTCTAACACCCAATCTATTTTTGATAAAGCAGCTTTTACTCCTAAAACTTTAACTAAAGTATTATACAGTTGTCTTCTAGCAACTTCATCTAATGGATATATCTCTCCTTTTATTATAGTATTAATATCTTCCATAGAATAAGAATCTTTTTCTATTTCTGTTCTACCTAAAGCGTCTTTCTTAAGAAGTTTGTCTTGAAGTTCTTTTACAGCTAACGTGTCTTCTTTATATTTTTCGTATTCCTTTACCAATCTTCTTCTTTCTACAGGAGATAAAGACTCAGCGTCAGAAACTTGTCTCATTCTAGCATAACTTTCAAAACTTAATTGTTGTTGCTCTTGGTAATATTCTTGTTCTTCTACAAGCATATACATATCTGCTGAACCAAATCGTCCATCAGTATCTATTATTTTTTTACCATCTTTTGTTTTACCTAAAGATTTAAAGTTATTAGTTTCTATAACAGAACTATCAACTATCTGGTGCATTACATGTCTCCTATTATTATTAGGCTCAACCTTTTCTCTGTTATTATATATTGTTTTGTCTCTTAAGATACTGCCTTCTATTGCATGCAATTGCATTTTTGCAACTCCATCAACAATTTTTGTTTTTGTTGTTTTATATAGAGTGTCAATCTTTGCACCATTAGAAGTTTTTCCTGTAATTTTAACAACAGAATTAAAAGGTACTCCATATGTTTTACTTATTACTATATCACCATTTGCAAGACTTTCATAATGTTTTTTAATTTCAATATCTCCTATATCATTTACTACTTCAGATGTTAATTGTTCTGTTATATTAACAATATTATCTTTATTGTTTATCATTAGATGTTCAGACATTTCCATTATATCTACTTCACTTAATGAGTCTTTTAAATTTTCTGTTGTTTGTTTTTGAGTTTCTTTTATAATTTGATTTTTTCTATCACCATATAGATAAGGAAATATAGAATTAACACCACTATTGTTATTCATAACAAGCTCATATAAATAAAGTTTATCTTGAATTTCTTGTGGTAAAGCTTCAAAAGATTTTTGAATTGTTTCTGGGTTTGCATTCTGTATAGCACCTATATTAGGCTTCATGGTATATTCTTGTAAATCAGATCTGTGACTAACATTATTAAATGTCAAATCACTCAAAGAGTTAACAGGGTTGTTTTTATTATTTGCAACGTAATAACCTTTTCTTTTATTAAGTGTTACTTCTTGTATATTAAGAAACTTAACAAATGCATATTCTTCATTGGTAAGACTTTTCTCTAACATATCACCAAGCATTTCATGGAAACGTTGAACAATAGGAACGTTTACGTCTTCTTGAACTTCTTGTTGTTCAGCTGTTTTGTCATCTAACAATAAAGAATCATTAATATCATTAGACATATATGTATCTAAATTATTATAGGCATCAGACTTTAATAACCTTAATGTTCTTAATGTTCTTTCAATATTTTTAACAGTTTCTGTTCTTTGTGCTTGAGTTAAAGAAGGGTTAAGTGCAGCATTATAAACTTGCCCTAAGGGAAGAACTCTATTTAAAACTTCAAAAAACCCACCTGTATATGCAGGGTCTATTCTTCTTTGGATAGAAGCAAGCTCTAATAAAGAATCAAAATTTCTTTTAAGTATAGGGTTTGTTATAGTAATATTATTTTTAATGTAATCAAAATCCCCTTCAAAAAGTTTCTGTCTTAATTCTGTTAAAGATGATTCTGTTAATAAAAGTTCATTAGTATTTAAATCAGAATCAATATCTAAATCTGTAGTATTTTCTTTTGTTCTTTTTTGTTTAATAGTACCTACAGCTAAAGATAAAATAGAATCTATAACTTCTATACTTTCTGTAGCAGTAGCAGGAGCTGATGAATCTAAACTAGAAACTATTCTTAAAGCGTTAATACCTTTATTAGCATTACTTTGGTTAATTAAATACAAAAATTGTACTGGAGCTTTAGTAATATCTGTTCCTTGAAATTTTTTATTTAAATTATATATTAATTCTTTGTTTGATATTCTAAAGTTTGTTGTTATTTTTTCTTTTAACAATGTATTTATACCTACATCTTCTCCCATTTGTAATCTTTCTGCAATTTGTTTTATATCAGGATGAGTCATTGCTTTAACAGCGTTTTCTAAACTAACACCTCTAGATATTAATTCAACATAACCATTAAAAGTATGTTTATTAAGATTAAGTTCTGCAGCGTATCCTTTATTGGCGTCATCTAAAAACATATTAAGTATGTATGCTAAATTTAACCAAGAGCCTCCTTTATCTTTGTATTCATTAGAAAGTGGTTGACCTTCATTATAAAATGGTAGGTTTTGTCCTTTAACATTACTAGAGCTTAAAACTTTATGAACATTATTATATGTTGCAGCAATACCAATGTTTGGTTGACCTTCTCTATTAGATAAATATATTTTTGCATTGTCACCTATAGCTAAGTCATTAACTTCTATTGGGCTTATATTTAAATTTTCTTTTATGTTATTTATTTTTGAATCTAATTCATTAATACCACTGTCTGTGTATATTTCATTTCTAGGGTCTCTAATAAACTCACTCCACTTATCATAAGCTTCATTCCATTTTGATTTAGAAGTTCCTTCTTTAGTATTTTTATGTTTACCTACAATATGTAAGGCATCACCATCTAAATCAGAACCTAATATGTCAGATACCATAGAGGATATAGCAGTCATAGTTCCTTGTCCACTTACCACTTCTGTTACTCTACACACAACACAATCTCCTAATTTAGAAGTGGGTATTCTTTGAACTATTACAGTGTCTCCTTTTTCAAGTTTTAAAGAACTAGCAGTAGAACTATCTATTACTACTTCAGCTAAACCATCTTTACTTGGGTCTTGTAAATATTCTTCTTTAGAAATCTCTGTAATTCCTCCTTCTTGATTTCTTACATATCCTCTTAAACCTTTAGATGTTGATATAGAATTGCCTGG
>TARA_R110000765_G_scaffold7564_3_pt1 | contig 11662 bp, 16 predicted proteins | sample TARA_R110000765 | Tara Oceans TARA_R110000765 (sample SAMEA4398168) | marine metagenome | biome: Polar Biome; feature: [MES] marine water layer (ENVO:01000295) within the mesopelagic zone...; material: water (ENVO:00002006), including particulate matter (ENVO:01000060) such as...... | reverse complement strand
TAGTAGGCATTTTTAATAGAATAGATACTAAAAAGAGTTAGATTTTAAGTAAAAAGAGGTAAAAATTAAACAAAAGTAAGTAATCAAATAGTTATTAGTACCATTGTAAACATAAAGAGAGTAAGAGCAATCAAAGGATCTAGTAATATAATACTAAAATACTAAAGTAGAAGAGGAACAGTGATATAATTGTAGTATGGAGAATAAAGAAGAAGTAGAAGAAAAGACATATAGCTTAGATTTTAAAGATGATAAGTTCTATTTTACCGATAACAAAAGTCTTAGGACTGGGGTAGTAAGTAACCAGGTTGCATTTAGTAATAGTAATCAGATAGATGTAGACGTTAAGGACCAGGCATTGGCTCAATTGGCGTACATGGGACTATAATGGATAAGGTAGTAGTAGTATTAGAGATAGTGGTGTATAGTGCAATTGCTGCTGGTATAGGATATATTCTAATAGAGGTACTTTAAGATAATAACAACGAGGAGAGAAGAGATATGAATTACGCAAAGGCACATGGATGGTTACAAGGCAGCTTAGAGATGTTAGTTAGTACGCTAGAGGTTAAGATAGGATGCGAGTATGATGGAGAGGTTAAGATCCCGGAAGAAGTAATTGAGGAGTTAAAAGCGCAGATCTCCAAGATGTTAAAACGTTCAGAGGAGGTAGGCAATGAGCCACCAGAGATATATAAGTTACCAGAGTCATTCAATGCTGAAGATGATGCAGATGATGATAGAGACTTTTACCTTAAAGAGTACGATGCATCTGATCCAACATGCAACTTACCGGTACCCGAAGAGGATGAGGAGCACGTTAAGCCAGGCTGCTTTAACGGTTAACGCATAGAGAGATTTGTATGACAGTTAGTCTCTCCTTAAAATTTTTCTACCTCCCGCAAGCGCTTACACGTGAGAATGCCCTCCTCCTAGAGCGTCCACGCCCGGTAAGCTAATATTATATCACAGTTCCAGTTGCCGGAAAGAAGAGGAACGCTAGCTCCGGAAGCATCTCCGATAGGTAGTCCTTCTCAAACCCTCTGGTCTCATGTCTTAATTATATCAGAGTTCCCATTTCAATCCACCCCGCCTGCTGGCAAAGCCCCCGCAGGGGGCGACGCAGTAAGAGGAACTGTCATATAATTATGGTATGGATAAGCAAAACAACACAGTCAAGTTAGGTGAAGTATTCAGCGCAGTTGAGACAATTCTCGAGGCTGCTAGAAGTGAAGGCGGTAAGCGTGCAGTGATCGGCATGCTAAGTGATAACTTTAACCCAGAGATGTTCTCATTGATCGGAGAGGTCAACGATAACTATAGCGATACTCTAGAGCGTATGCGTGAGGCGTTCGGCGTTAAATAGATGAGCCCTCAATACCATATAGATGTGAGGCCCGATAACGGTCTTACTAACTACGACAGAAAGAAATTTGTATTATATTCATACCACACCGGCAGTGAGTATCCAATAGACGTTAATGAAGTAATGAGGCTTAAAGATGATGTCGGTGTTCGTATTAGTAGTAAGGTTAAGACATATATAGATATAGCATTTTAGAACCAAGTCATAAAGGTTACTAATTAGATAGTAAGTGTTGTTGTTGTAAGAGGTCGTTCTCATCTGAGGGCGGCCTCTTTTTGTCTGCGGGCGGCCCCGCCTCGCAGCAACCCACCCCGCTCAGAGACGTTAACGTGGGAGAAGTATTATATAGAGAGCGGGGTCAGAGCCTTGGAGAGCCCCATGCCAACTAAAAATTTTGACGCGCGGGGAAAACGTATATATGGCCCCGGGCTTTTCTATATCAGGAACCCACCCTTGTAGAGGGTATTAGTTTACCATTCAATAAGGAACTCTGAATCTGGAACGCTTATATCTAGATCTACCGAACGCTCAGTACCTGGAGTAATCTTGCAAGAGGTTAGTAATATAGAAAGCAGTATTAAGATTATCAGAGTTCTCATATATGATATTTATAAGTTCCATATATACTATGTTAACTGGTATACCAGATATAATAGATATTTGGTTATTATATAAGTCAACAAAACAATCAGCGACCTATTAGGACCATCGGCGACAGATCCGCGCTTTGTTTGGGTGCGGGAAAATCAGCGCGATTGTATAAATAATAGTATGAGTGAATATTCTAAATTATCTAAAGATGAGCTTGAAGAACTTGCCCGTAAGTACGGGGTGGAGTTAGATAGAAGGCTTTTAAAATCTAAAATGGTTAAACAGCTTGAAAAGCATATATCTTCTATATCTAAAGATGAGCTAGAAGAGATAGCAAGAGAAGATGGCGTAGAGCTTGACAAGAGGCTAACTAAAGAAAAGCTAGTAGAGCAAGTTGCTGATATTAGTGATGAACCCCAACCAAGTCCTGATGAGATAACTCTTGAAGAAAAGAGGGCTAAACTTATAAATTTAAACTTCTAATTGATTAAATAATTACATGGCACTTGGAGAAAACACAGCATTTTTTAACGAAACAACATTCCTATTAGGTCCTACTAGTGTCGATAACGGCATTTCAGGCTTAGATATTACAGCAATTGGAGGTGGAGCAATTGCATCACCTGCAGCTAAAGTTCTATTTACTGCGAAACCAACAATATTAGGTGAAACTTTACATTTAGGAAATATTAAAGACCCAGCTAGAGGGTTACAATTTGAATTCAAATTCGCATCTAGATATATTAATGATATAGTTTCTATCATAACAGCAGATAGAGAAGCAATTCAAGTTACACTTCATGAAGATCTTTCAGCTGCTTCTATATCCACTTCGACGACATTTCAGTTAACAGCTAAAGGTCCTAATTCAGTTGGTCCAACATTAAGAAGATTAAATCAACTAGGTTACGTTTAACATTTAATAATATATTTTTAATAAAGATGCTTCCGGAAACGGGAGCATCTTTTTTTATGGGAACTGTGATATAATAGTAGTATGGTTATAGTTAAATGTAAGTTTAATACTAAGATAAAGGAACTCTTTAAAACTGTAAATGTTAATTTAAAGGAACTAGAACGGTTTACTAACTTTATTTTAAATGAATATAAAGGAACTAGAAAGGATTGGTATTATGATCTAGGTATAAAAATGATAGAATGTAATACCTCAGGTTACTATTTTGGTGATGATACAATGGAAATAGGAAGAATAACTACTAAACGTTCCGTATTAGAAAAGAGGAAATGGTACTTAGGTTCCTATTTTCATGAACTATGTCATTTTGCTCAAGATAACTTAGATGGTATTAAAGAGTCAAAGTTAGATTATAGTGATAAAGATGCATCAGAATGTAATGATAAATATTATAAAAATCCTTTAGAGATACAAGCAAGACAATGGGAAGATAAATATGTAGATATTTATATTAAACTATTTTATTAAAATGTTCCTTCTGCAGGCCATAATCGAGCTCTCATATATTCGATATCTTTCTTTATTTCAGCAATATCAACTGTCATTTCTTTCATGCTATCCGTTATAATAATATCACCAGATGGGGTAACGAAATTACGAATCAACGCTTCAACTCTTTCTACTAATGGTAACAACTCTCTTATCTCGCTTTGATTTGTTTGAGCCATAAATCGTAGAGCTAGCATTTCAGTTTCTAAATTTGTAAGTTTTAATAAAATTATCTCCTGATCCTTAGCATAAACTTCTTGAGATACATAATTACTATTCAACCATAAAGCTCCTAAAGCTCCTAAAGCAGCTAATAATACTGTAGCAAAATTAAAATTATCTAAAGCAGAGCGAAAAAAATTAATAGGCTTTTCCATTATAATATATTTATTAAAATTACTTATATTAAATAATAATAATGAGTGATCAAACAAAAATTTTTAATCTCTATGAACAAAATTTAAATCAATCGGCAATTGGTTATAATCAACAAAGAGATCCAAATAAAAATTTAAAATATAGACCTGGAGAAGCAAAACCAGGACAGTCATATGCTCGTTATAATGTACCTACAACTAACAGTGCTAAGGTTAAAGGTGCCCCATTTATACCTAATGGTATAAGTGATGAGGAAATGGTAATTAAAGGTTTTGGAGTTATAGATAGCAGCCAAGCTGCAAAACTTTTAAAAAGATTAAAAGATGATATACATAAGTTAATTGATAAGAACGTAACAGGTCCTGTACTTAAAAGTAAAATAGATTTATATACATCAATTATTGAACAAATAACTTGATTATTAAAATTTATATACTATAATTAATATGTGGATATTGATATATTTAAATTAAGTTGGGATAATATAGATTTTTTAACTGAATGTTTAGCTGGTCAAATAAAAAATAAAAAAATAAAATTTGATTGTATAATTGCTTTAGGTAGAGGAGGTTTAATACCAGGAGCTTCATTAAGTTATAAGTTGGATATACCAACACTTTATAATCTTGGAATCAATACAAGGCAAGAGAATGGTAAGTATATTGATACTTTAGTATATCAACGACCTGATACCATTAATGAAAATTCAAAAATATTAGTTATAGATGATATAAATGATAGTGGTCGTACGTTTACTGCAGTAGATTCTATATTGAATCGAAATTATAATATATCAAGTGATAATATTTTATATGCTAGTTTAATAAAAAGAGATGGTTCGGAATTCAATAAAAATATTATTTCTGGTAATACTTTATATACTTCACAGTGGTTACAGTTTCCTTGGGATAAATAATTAAGTGAGAGCTCGACCATTTTATTTCGAAATTAAAGATATGCTTACGCAGTTTGTCGCTGCGTTTGATGATATTGTTATAGGCCGCTTCAATAAGGATAGAAAAGAAAAGGATAAAATTAATGTTAGATATGTATATGCTCCTAAACAAAGAGTGTTATATGATTTAGTAAATGAAACTAAAACGTTAACCTTACCAGTAGTTTCAGTTAACGTTAATAATATTTCTAGAGATGAGTCTAGAGTTTTTAATAAATTAGATGGGTTTTATTATCAAGCTAATATAGGTGAAGAAAAAGTATCAAGGCATATTAAAGCTCCAGTGCCTATTAATATTACTTTATCAGTTTCTGTGTTAGCAAGATACCAAACTGATATGGATCAGATATTAAGTAATTTTGTACCGTTTTGTAACCCTTATGTTATTATATCATGGAAGGTACCTAAAAAATTTAACTTAAGTGTTGAACAAGAAATTAGAAGTGAGGTATTATGGACTGGTGATATTAGTATGAGTTACCCGACTGACCTTGCAGCTTCTCAAAAAGCACGAATAACTGCTGATACTACATTTACTATTAAAGGTTGGTTATTTAAAGATACTGACGATCCTGCAGGTAATATATTCTTTGTTGATAATAATTTTCATAATGAGACAAAATTAGAATATTATGATAACTATGAATCCTTATCAGGTAATACATATACATACCCTACATCAACTAATATTGACGATAGAGTTAGCTCATTCGAGCTATCAGGTTCACCGTTTATAACTGATATTTTCTATAATGGTGTATTGCTTCAAGATAATTTTACTATATCCGCAAATACTTCTGGTACTATTATTTTAAACGGTAGCGGGTTTACTAATACAGAAACAGTATTATTCAGTACTAATAATGAAACAGTATATACAAATTTAACATCTATATCTAATTTCAGTAGACAAGAAGCTGTATCTGGTCAATCTATACCATTTACAATTTTAAATGACAATACAATAATTTTTAGCAGCCCTAAAATTACGTCTGGTACTTTGAGATTTATACCTCTCAATAAAGCAGGTTACGATTTTTCAGATTTATCTTATATGGACACTTTAAACGGTAGAGGTTTAAGCAGTACGTTTATTATAGTAGAATAAGTATTAAATAATAACAATGGCCGATCAACAAAACAAAGCAGGACAATCTGGTTTCTTAAAGAACCTTGTCAATAAACTACCATATCAGTCTGTAGATTTTAATAAAGTTCTTGGAGATCTAAATCCTAAGTATGATACATTTGAATCAACAGGAATGCGAAGAGTTGAAGCATTAGCTAAAAATTCGATTTTTTATAATAATGATTTCAATAATACTGGTGCAGGTCAGGTAAGTGTTGATGGTAATTATAGTTCTTTAGTATATGCTAATGTTGAAGAAAATAAAGGAGGTAGGTTACGCGATTATCGTATAATGGCTGCGTTTTCAGAAATTAGTGATGCATTAGATGAAATATGTGATGAGTGTGTTAATAAAGATGACGCTGGTAATATTGTAAATTTAATATTTAGAAATACTGATATAGATGAAGAAAAACAGCAGAACATAAAAGATGAATTTGAAAAATATATTGATTATTTTAATTTAGAAAAGAAAGGTTTTGAATATTTTAGACAATTGCTAATTGAAGGGGAAGTTTATTTCGAGCATATTATACATCAAGGTTATACTAGTGATGGTATTCTTGGGGCAGTATTATTACCTGGTGATTTAATAGACCCTATATACGATAATATTCAAAATATGATCATCAAAGGTTACATTTTACGTAAGCCTATTTTTGACCCCAATAAACCTGAAAAGATAGAAAAGTTTGATTTTATACCAATGGATGATAATCAGGTTTCATACATTAACTCAGGTGTATGGAATCAAGATAAAACTTTTAGATTACCATTTATTGAAAATTCAAGAAGAGCATATAGACAGTTATCGTTAGTTGAAGATGCTATTGTAATTTATAGATTAGTAAGAGCTCCGGAGCGTTTAGTATTTAACGTTGATGTAGGTAATATGGCACCGCCTAAGGCAGAAGCATATCTAAGAAAGCTTATACAAGAGTATTGGAGTAAAAAGACTTTTGATTCAAATCAATCTGGTCAAGTTCAAAAGTTTAACCCTCAATCAATGCTAGATTCGTTCTGGTTTGCTAAAAGAGCTGGTTCGGATGGTACATCAGTTACTCAGCTAGCTGGTGGTGCTAATTTAGGTGAGTTAGCTGACTTAATGTATTTTGTTAATAAACTTTATAAGGCATTAAAAGTCCCTCTTAATAGGTTGAACCCTGATAGTCAGTTTAGTGATGGTAATGAAATACTAAGAGAGGAATTAAAATTTGCTAAATTTATTATTAGATTACAACAGCAATTTGCTGGAGGACTTAAAAATGGATTTATAACACATCTAAAATTAAAAGGTTATTATGATGACTATGATCTTAGCCCACCTAATATACATTTAGAGTTTAATGTACCAACTAATTTTTACGAATTAAGAGAAAGTCAGAAGTTAGAACTTAAAGCACAAAACTTTAATTCGTTAGCGTCGAATGAGTTTGTAGCAGCAACTTATGCACAAAAACGTTACCTAGGTTGGAATGATGTTGATGTAAAAGCTAATAGAGAGTTCTTGCGTAAGGATGCAGAGTTACAATGGGAGTTACAGCAAATTAATGCTGGGGGACCTAATTGGAGAGATGACTTACAACCAGCCTCAAGTGAGGATGTAGGAGATAGCAGTGGTTTACCTGCCACTGGCGGTGATTTAAGTAGTGATGTTCCACCTGAGTTTGGAGGTGGAGAGGCTGAAGTAGAAAATGAACCTGTTGATCCTACAGATGTACCGGTAACACCGCCAGAGGATGTAACTTAATTTATTAAGACGTTTGTCTATAAGTTACTATTGGTCGTGGACCTCTAAAACTTACATCTGCTACAATATGATTAGCAGGTCTATTCTCATTTATATACTGTGCTAACAATGTTGTATTTGTTAAAATATTTTTATCACCAGTGCTTGTTGTTGATAAAACTGGTACTACTGTTATTGAAATGTCGCCTACTGCCATATAATTATTTATTAACTTAGTACGACTTTATTAAATATTTACGATGTCAAAATGTGAAATAGCTCCTATATCCGGGTTCCAAAGTACTAATCTAAATTCTAGAGTAGATAATTTTAATAGGCTCGGTGATAGAATACTGAGATCTTTAGGTTATCCCTTTACTAATGTTGAAATACATAGAGACCAGCTTTATGAAAATATTAGTATAGCTGTAGAATACTTTAGTAAGTTTGCTGGTTATACCAAAGAATATCTTATATTTGATAGTAATCTATACAAAAAAGATTATGGTATAAAAATTGACGACCTATTCACTCTACAGAACAGTAGTACATTTGATGAACAAAAAGAGTTAAAAACTCCGAATAAAGACTTTACAAAGTCAATTAATACTAAAGAGACTGTATTTGCAGCTACTTCAGCCATACCAGGTTCATTATTCAGTTCAATTTCAAGTCTATCGTCAGCTTTAGAAAATGGTATATCAGCTAATGATATTTTTGCAGAAGATTTTTACAGTGAAATTATTAGTGAATTATCAGCTGTTAAGGATTTATTTATACCACAAGTTAAGAATAATATTACTAGACAAGGTTCAATTGTATCTGAAACTGAACAATTAATTAATAGTTTTGATTATGATGTAATGGACTATAGAAAGGTAATAGCTGTTACTGATTTTGAAGAAGGTTCGAGTACAGGTATTAATACATTATTTACTATTGAACAATCACTAGCTCAGCAAACATATTTTAGTTATGCCATGGGTAATTATGGTTTTGATTTAGTTAGTTGGTATACTTTAAAAAATTGGTTAGAAACAAGAGAGAAAATGTTAGCGACTAAACGATCATATGCTTTCGATGAAAGAACGCAACTTTTAAGAATGTTTCCACAACCTAATGCAAGTAGTAGTAATATAAGATTTTACGGTGTTGTATCATGCTACGTTGAAAGACCTATTAGGGATATTTTAAAAGAGCTTTGGGTATATCAATATTCATTAGCGTTAACTAAGATGGCAGTTGCTAATATTAGAGGTAAGTATGGTAATGTTACTCTTTTTGGAGGGGGTAGCTTAAATTCATCTGAATTTATGTCACAAGGGTTATCTGAAAAAGCAGCATTAGAAGAACAATTAATGACAGGAGCAGCACCTGGTCAAGGTGATGCAGATCCTCCTTTATTCTTTGTTGGTTAATTATTTAGTTATTAAAAAGAATAAAAAATTTAGACAAGGAACTTTTAAACCTATAAATTCTCAAAAATATATCGGTAAAGGTAACCCTACTTATCGATCTGGTTGGGAATTAAAATTTTTTAGATGGGCAGATATTAATGAAAATATTTTAGCATGGGGTAGTGAAAATATTATAATACCTTATTTAAATCCTTTAGATGGAAAAGTTCATAGATATTTTGTAGATAATTATATTGTTTTTAAAGATAGAAATGGTAATAATAATAGATTTTTAATTGAAATAAAACCAAGTAAACAAACTTTAAGACCAACAGTAACTAAAAATAAAAAACAAAAAACGATTATCTATGAGCAAAAAATGTATATACAAAATACTGCTAAATGGAAAGCAGCTAACGAATGGTCTAAAAAGAAAAATTGCAAGTTTCTAATATTAACTGAGAAAGAGTTAAATATATAATTGACAAAACCAATTTATTAAATAAATATCCTTATATGCCATTAACATGTCAAGTTAATAAAGTCGAAATGGATTTAATCTATTCTGATTTAGTTAAAGAAAATATAATTTCTATAAATTCAAAAAAAGAATTATTTTTTGACGTATATGAATGTATTGTAGATGATAAAAAAATAGTTTTAGAAAAGGTAGGGGACTCGGAATTAGGTCCAAAAGTTTTACTTGAAGTAAATATTAAAGGTAAAAATTATTCTGCAGAAGCTATTTTAGTAGATAATGGTTCGACATATGTCGAATTGAACCAAGAAAATATATATTTTATAAGAACTATACCTGAAGAAATTTTTACCGCAGAAGATGTAGAAGTTGAAGAGTATGATAATAAAATTGAAGATGATACTAGTGGTGATGAAAATATAGAGGTAAATTATGAAAATATTATTGAACATCACGTTAATAATAAATTAGTCTTTCTTCATGAGCTTGAAGAACAATTTGAAGATAAGCTAGAATCTTTAAAAGACGATATATCTAACAAGTTAGATTTATTTTTTGAAAAATTAGAAGATAAAAAAAAAATAATAATTGAAGAAAATTTAAAAAAAATAACTACCGAACTTAATGAAAAATTTACATTACTTCAATCTGAACTTCATGGTGTAGAAGATTTTAGTAAAAAAAATATCGATAATATTTTAGAAAAAAAGATAAAAGAGATCGATGGTAGTATAAGTTTATTTTTAGATGGTATTACTAAAGAGTATAAAAATAAAATTATTTCTAGTGATAAAAAAATTACTCATAATTTTTTAGAATTAAATTCTATTAAAGAAAAATTAAAAGAAAATAATAGTACAACAAATAAAAAATTCGAAGACTTAAATTTTTTAAAAGAAAAACTATTAGAACAAGATGAATTAGTTTTAAAAAATAAAGAACTTAAAAAATTTATTAATGAAGAGTTTAATAACATTGATAGTAAATTTAAAAATTTATCTAAAGAAGAAAATAAAAAATATGATGAATTATTAGCTGCTGTTAGTAATAAAGATGTAGTTGAATATAAAACTATTTTAAAAGAAAAGATACAGGACGTTGAACTTACTCAAATAAAAAAGTCTTTACAAGAAGAAATTAGTAGTGCATTAAAAGGCGATATAGTTTCTTTAAAAAGATATGTAGAAATGTCCTCAGGTGGTGGTAGTGTAGCAAAACAATTCGCTGCTGGAGGTACAATGGATGGTACTCTTAACGTTAATGGTAATATATTGTCAGGTGGAGTAGATCTGGCTAATGTTTTTAATGCTGATACTTCAATTAATTTACAAGATGTAACTAATAATGGTAGTACAACCACAAATTTAATAAGCAGTAACAATACTATTATTGCTGATACCATACTTGCTACAAATCTATTATCTGCTACTAATTTAGATATAGGGTTTGAATTATCAGGTTTTAATGTCACCGGTAATTTATCAGCTAGCGGTAATATATCTAGCGGTAGTTTAACTACACCTGCTCTATCTACAGATGGTATAGATACAGAATTTATCGGTACTGTGTCGGGTATCACTCAATCAATGGTAGGATTAGCTAACGTTTGTAATACTAGTGATGCTAGCAAACCTGTTTCAACTGCTCAGCAGTCTGCGTTGAATTTAAAAGCTAATCTTACATCGCCGATATTTATTGATTCTGTAACGGTTGTAGGTAATTTATCAGCTAGCGGTAATTTATCTGGAGCTAATATTGTCGGTAATAATGTCTTTTCAGGGGGTTTAGCAGTCTGTACATCAGTACCAGCTCAAACAATACCTACATTGCAAGCAGTTACCAATGAGGGTAATTCAACCACTGGTAGTATTGGTATAGGAGTTACTTCCCCTACTGCAAAATTACATGTAAAAGCCTCAAGTGCAGGAAATGTTCTTCGTCAACTTCGATTACATAATGATTTTACCGCCGCTGGTACCGGTGCAGGTATAGCATTTACTAATAGCACATCTGAAACTTTTGTTAACGCGTCTATAGATTCTGTTAGAGCTACTAGCACTGCGAATGGTAATCTAGTATTCTCTACTCGAGCAGATACCACTGGTGATGATAATGCCGTTATTGAAAGAATGCGTATTAACCCGACAGGTGAAGTTGGTATTAACACTGCACCT
>TARA_R110000765_G_scaffold27794_1_pt1 | contig 11672 bp, 13 predicted proteins | sample TARA_R110000765 | Tara Oceans TARA_R110000765 (sample SAMEA4398168) | marine metagenome | biome: Polar Biome; feature: [MES] marine water layer (ENVO:01000295) within the mesopelagic zone...; material: water (ENVO:00002006), including particulate matter (ENVO:01000060) such as...... | reverse complement strand
AAATTTTAGATGTTAATAATGAACAAAGGTACAAAAAAAAAGCCAATGGAATTGGCATGAAGCTTTCATCTATTGGCTGTAGTAAGAATACTTCAAATATATGGATAATATTTAAACCTACAAAATTTCTATTGATTTTTTGCTAATTCTTTTAAATGTTTATAAGATTCAACTCCTTCATCTGATTGAAAAAAAGATGCCGCCATATACATGTGCTCTTCTCCATAAGGAACATTGAGCATTTTCTTTTTATTTGAAGGTGTGTTAAACCAAACTTCTTTTTTATTATTTCTTAACGTCAATAAACTCTTATCAAAGAAAGACTGAACGGTTGCGTTCATCTTTAACATTGGATCTTTAAGTAAAGTCAAGAATCCTTTAGGATCTGTTTTTGCAAAGATTAAAATATCTCTACGTAATTCAGCTGTACTTATTTTAGAAACATCACTTCCAAATAAAACTCTAGATACATTTTCTACTTGATGTAACTCTAGTTGTCTAGCTTCAATTAAAGCATCAACCTCTAAATTTAAATCTTCAACTACTTCCGCAGCTTCTTTTACTTTATCAACCTCAACAAAAAGATTTCCATTAGAAGGGTGTAAAGCTAAAAACTGTTGTAACACTTGGTTATTTTTTGGAACATTTAAAAATCCATCATCAAAAACAATAGGCTCTAAAATAGCGTTATTATCTTGTTCGTCTTGAAATGGTGTTTTTTGATTTCTAGCATAACGTAAAGGACGATTTGTGCCTTCTTTTTCATCCCAGTGTAGTAAAGGGAATCTCTGTGTGTGTCTAGATGCTAGTATTAGGGATAAGGGTGGTGTAGCTCTTACTAATTTATATTGCTTGTCTACAAATACTTTATTATTTTTCATTATGTTTAATTTAGATTTAATTTAAAATTTATAAAAATAATAGGGGCTTTTACACCCCTATTAAAGGTAATCTACTATTCTTGGAATAAGAAGAAGTTGTTAGCACCTAAAGTACAAACAGCTCTTTCTGACAAGAAATTAACTTGCATATTATCTATATCACTAGTAGCAGCGCCACCGGCAGATCCAGTAATCCAAGTTTTGTAACGTCTATCTTCTGTTTCAGAAGCTCTGTAACGTACGTGTAAGAAAGGTCGTTTAGCATTTTTACCAAGGATTTGGTCATAAACACTAGTTGATCCAGCTGGCACAAGTAGTCCGTTTACACGTCCAGAATTAGCTCCAGTTGGAAGACCTCCACGCATTGTTGGGTCGTTTAGGTATTTCCAGTCAGTCTTGTAAAAGTCATAACCTCTACGGAATCCTGTGAAACCTAAGTTTAACGCCATTTCTTCGTCATTATCAAATAGACCGTATGAAGTACCACCTGCTCCATAAGAGTTTTGTGCAGCCAACATATCATCTATATCAAATCCAAATTGACGATCAAGGAAAATAACATTCTCTTCAATTGCGCCTTGCTTATCTAATCTAGAAATAATTGAATCAAAATCAGCTAAAGTAGTTGGGTTTCCACCATTCCAGATGTTACCACGTTGAGATACAGAATAGAAAATTCCATCTGATCCAGCTCCTTGAGCTCCAGCAGCAGCTCCATTACCTAATGCAGCAGCAGCACCACCATTTAATTCAGCCGGTACAGCTTCAATCATTGCAGTCTCTAAATAGTCGTCAAAACGTAATCTTGTTTCATGCTCAGACTTCAAATACCATAGGTATCCAGTTGCTCCATCTTCAGTAGTAACCTCTACCCATCCAATTTGAGCCATATCTGATCCAGATACTGTGTAAGTGTCTTTTAAGATAATAGGCTTGTTTGAAAAAATAAAGTCATTAGATTCAAGAGAACCAACCATTCCAGCAGTTCCTTTTCTAAATTCAGAACCGTAGATAAAGATAGTAACATCAGAATTTCCAACTCCAGTACCAGCTGCAATTAATCCACCTGCCTCGTAAAAAGCAACAGTAAATTGTCCAGCTCCACCACCTGCGTTATTCACAGCAGTTACAACAGCCTTGTTCATTCCGCCGCCACTGTTTTGTACAACAGCAATTGTTTGTCCAATTCGTACAACTTGAGCTGCAGTTGTAGGGTCGATAACGTCATTTACTTGAAATGTAGCGTTGTCTGCGTTTATAACAGCAGCAGTTCCTACCTGAGTGTATTTAGTGTGTAATCTACCTTGTTCTGCCCATTTAATAAGGTCAGAATTTGTAGGCATCTCAGCACCTACTAAACGTAGGAATGAAGAGATAGTTCTGTTTCCATAACGTTCAAACTCTTTTTCATAAGTATCCGGAAGATACTGATTTAAAAAGTCGAAGTTAGTGATGTAATTCTCTGTGCTCGGAGTTCTTTCGGAACTTGGAGTTAGAGCAAATGTCGGGGTTGTGTTTACCGATCCAGCCATAATTTTTAATTTTTAGGTTCTTTTAATACTTTTGATTTTTAAACCTCTACTCGATGGTTGAGATAAAGATTTGATTTGCATTCCTCCCTTTGTGGAAACCTCTGGCGTTCTTCGCTCTGACATATTTATATTTTTTGTCTTACGTATAACATCTTCAGTTGCCTGAGACTTGCCTTGTTCAAAAAAGAACTGAGCAAATTTATCAGGATTCATTGCGATTGCTAAAGACCTATGGTATCCTTCTGCGTCATTTAAAAGTCCATTAGAGTCTATGTATTTATTTACAAAATTCATAGGCGTCTCTTGAGCCTTCTTTAACTCAGAAGCGTTACCTGGAGAAAACATAATGTCTTCGTTGTTCAATTTGAATTTAAAACCTTTAAATTCTGAACCAAACACTTCGTCACTTTTTTTGCCGAACCATTCACGTTTACGATTAGCTTCCTCTTGTTGAGTCTTAGCGGTACTTAAATATTGCCTATACGATTTTAATTCTTCATCAGCTTCGTTAGAACGACCAATTGACTCAAGTGGTTGTTTGTATAACTCCTGCTGCTCATTAAAGTATCTAGTCGCTTTAGCAATAGCTTTTTTCTTTGCTATTTTAGTTTTCTTAATAACCGATTCATCATCTAAGTCTTCATCATAAGAATAATCTTCCATCATGGATTCAATATCCTCCGCATCTAACCCTTCCTCGGTAATCGTTAAGTACTCTTTTAGCAAAGAATCAGGATTCATTTCAGTGTAATCTTGTTGTAATTTAACAAAATCACTGATTCCTCGTCCTGTTTCTTTTTTATATTTAAAATAAGCGGCTACATCTTCAGGCAATTCTTCTGCCCCTTCTCTAGCCTCCATCAATTCTTCTATAGAATTAATTTCTTTACCATATCTATTTCCTATATATGAAAGAACGTCTTCTTCTTTTAACTCATAGTCATTTGAAGATTCAATTTCAGTCTCATTAATTTCTGCAGGAGACTCTTCTAAGACCTCCTTTTTTTGTTCAGAACCCTCTAAGTCTACTTTTACTTCCGAATCATCACTTGAAACATTTGAAAATTGACTTTCATGTTTTTCAAGCAACTCTTGTTCAACTTGTTGCGACGATTTAGATTCAATTTCTGTTACTTCTCTTACTTTTATTTCCATTTAATTTAATTTAAGTTACAAATTTACGCAAAATACAAACACACATTTGGCTATCTTGGAGAGAACTCCGCTAAATCAAAGCCATCTAATGAGTCTTCGTTTGACTCAAAACTTAATGGTGGTAAATTGTTTTTTCTTTGATTTATTAATTTAGACTGTTCAGTATTCTGTTGACTAATTCTACCTTTTTTAGCATCCTCCCTAGCTTCCTCTCTTTCGGCTAAAGCATTTGCTGTCATTCCTTGAAGTTGAAGATTATAATTAAACTCTTGCTCCATTAATTGAGATTTTAATTGAGCTTCTGCTTGAGTTTTTTGTATTTCAAGTTGTATTTCAGCTTGCTTATACTTAAGTTTAGCCTCCGTCTCTAAATTAATTTTTTGCATTGCCACTTGACCAGCCATCTCTTGTGACTTTAATTGTTGTTGCGCTGTCATTGCTTGTTGCTGCATAGCTTTTTTCTCGTCAGTTTCTTGCTTAGATTTTCGCTTAACTTTTAAAAGTTGATTAGCTAATTTTAAGTTTCTTATTTCTCTAATATCTATAGCGTCTTCTAAATTAATATCACCTTTAGATAGTGCCATCTGAATGTTTTGTTCTAATAAAGCGGTTTGCTCTTCATCTGGGGATAGTTCTATAAATATTCCAAAGTCATAAATATATAAATCAGAAATCTCACCTAAAATATTTACATTATATTTTCCTATTTTATTTATAAAGTCATCTTTAAAGTCAGCATACTCTAAAATATCAGCTACCCTGTATGTTAAGGCTTCAGCTAAAGTCCTGTACATATACAAACTTCCGTCTAGAATATGTCTAGTAGCTGTGTTAGAACTTAAAGCTGCTAACTTCTGAATACCAACCAAAGCATCAGAGTTAGGTGAAGAACCGTCTCTCGCTTCATTTAAGCCTGTTACAGCGCGAATCATCTCTAAGTAGTGGTTATAGTTAGATAATAACATTTGTGTCTTAGAAGCGCCTGAATTGGACGTGAGCTGTTGTATAGGTACTCGACCTTGATTATAATCTCCTTCTTGAGTGTAACTTCTACCTATTACACTACCCGTTTGAAAATACAACCTTAAAGCATCCTCTGGGTTATAAGCAGCCCCATTACCTAGATCAACTTCATTAAGTCCATCGGCATCTATATAGACTCCATCAGGCACTACCTTGGCAATAACCTGCTGAAGTTTTAAATGAGTCATCTGTATTAAATCAGCAAAAGGGATCATTCGCCTAACTAAAGATTCAATATTACCCTTATACATTCTAGGGGCATTTGCAACATAATTAGGTATAGCGTGTTGAGAAGAAGACTTAGGTCTTACCATATTCTCAGCTAATTCCCACTTAAGTAATATATTAGTTCCCATAACCATAACGCCATCATACCAAACGTCAATAGTTTTTTCTATTTTTTCAAAGTTTCCTTCATCAATCATTTCTTCCGGAGGATTAAAACTATCATCCTTCTCTATCATTCTTGATGCTCCACCTTCTAATTTTTTCTTTTTATATACTATCTTTTTTGTAGACTTGTAGTTGAAATACATCAACGTACAGCTGTCTCTATAAAAAATATCGTTTTCTTGATACTGTGCAGTGTTATAATAATCGTACCAACTCTGACTGTATTGAGATATTTTCTCTAAGTCATCATTTGTTAAAGTGGTATCAATTTTATTTAATTCAGTCATTGGGACTGTTTTAATTTCTCCCCAATAAAAACAATCAGTAAAGGTAGGGTCTTCAGTATAACTATACACAACATTTGCAGGATCAACATAAGACACTTGCACTCCAGCTCCAGGTAAAAATTCATGTTTAGCAACACTCATACCTAAAACCATCTGATCATAATCTAAGCGCTTGCGAATATCATTATAATGATTTTCAGCAAATATAGTGTCAATAGCTTCTTCAGCCGCTATCTCTATAGCGGGCTTATAATTAATATTCATATACAATGAAAGCTCCTCGTCAGTTGCGGGCAATTCATCGGGATCCATAATAAAAGGATCAAACCCTGTGTTTTTTTGAACCGACTCAAGAACAGGTTTTGCAGCCATTTGACCTTGAATCATATCTTGATACTTACTTCTTTTAGATTGAGATAAAGCATCTTGAGCGTAAGCTTTAACTTTAAAAAGTCTACTAGACATTCCGTTGACAACTATATCTACAAACTTAGGAATAATAGGCACAGGAGTCCAGTCTAAATTTAAATAAGATAAATCACCATCTACAGCTAATTCATTTTTATACTTAGCCACAGACTGCTCTCCTCTTGCGTAAAGTCTTAATCTATTGAAATCTCTCCATTGACTGTAATATCTACAGCCTCCTGAGTCTTTTCTAAACCATTCATACTGTATTGCTTGACCTATCTGTAATCCAAATTCTTCAGTTGCCTTTTCAGCATCTGATACAAATTGACTTGGAAACCCTACAGATGAAATATTTACGTTAACTTCCTTCATCTAATTAATTCGCTTAAAGATCCTTTATTATTATATCTTGCAAAGTTAAGACTTATTTTGGATTGTTTTTGTTCAGGTAAGTAGACGCCTTTTTGATTAGCCATAATAGCTAACCCTGAACTTATACTTGCATCAAATTTAGTCCTGTTATTAATATCAAATTTTGCCCAGTCCTCTAATGTCCTAGCAAAGTACATAGATCCCATCTCATCGGGGTCTCTATATGTGGCCTCTAAATCTATACCTACGTGTTTTTCTATATAAGATTCTATAGCAGCAGCGTGAGATTGTTTAACATCTTCGGAAGTGTTTGGTATCCCTCCTAGCTCACGTTCTGTTTTAGATAATTTATTATAATGTTTATCAGGTCTATTCATGCACATACCCCTATACCCTCTGTTTTTAAAATGATACAATAATCGAGGTTTATTGTTCTCAACCAAAATAGGCATCCCATAAAATATGCAAGCCATTAAAACTTCTTCAAAAAATATCTCTGCAGTTTGAGGTCTAGCAACGTACTCTAAAAAAAACTCATTACTAGGAGCGTCGTCCATATTAAACTTAGTTAAACCATGTAAAGCTCCATTAGAACCTCTGCCTCCAACTGTTCCTGAAATATCATAAGAATCACAACCTAAAGCCCCGACATGTTCATTGCCAGGGTAATATACTCCGTTTTTCAAAAAAACATTATTATTTAATCCCTTTTTAGGAGTCCAGGAAACTTTAAATCTACCCCTAGAGTCAGGAGTCCAAACAACCTCGCCGTCTTTAACCCCGTCTTTCCAGTAAAATCTACCTCTAGTAACATGATGCTCCATTATTAAAGAATCATTATAGTCTATTTGTTGATATATTTTTGTTAGATTAAATAAAGAAGATTTACTTTCATCTCTAAAAGCGTGAGATTCTGTTCTAGGAAATTGTCTGTAAAATTCATTTAGCGCGTCAGCATCCTTCTTTAATGATTCAACTTCAGCTTCCCAATAATCTATAGCCCCATTTTTAATACTCTCCCTATCAACACCTAAAATCGGCTTTGTAGGTTTATAGAACACAGGCATTCCGTAAAGATCTATGAAGCCTTCCATATTCCATTCCATAGGAATAAACAATGAATACATTCCGCTTTTAGTTTGACCATTGGCATTACGGTCTTTAGGGTTAGAGTCCTCGTATAATTTCTTAAAATTTTCACCACCTTTACTCAAAGCATTTGATGTAGACCCCATTAAACATTTACCAATAATTTTACTACCCAGCCTTAAACAGGTCTTTGTTACCCTCCAGTTATTTAAAATATTATTAGGCTTTATCCATTTTCCACTTTCATCATGAACCAACAAAAGTAACTTCTCCCCATCATAAGAGTTATCATCTGTATTCTTCCAGTCAATAGTAGTGTCTAAACCATAAAGCTCATCGTTTACCGCATCATACATATTTTTTTTTGTAATCTTTGATGCAGGAATCCTAAACGCTAATTCTGTTTTAGGTTTATCCATACCATCCTGAATAGGCTTAAAGAAAAAAGGAAGTCTAGTAGAAATAGGAACTACTTTGTCAGTAAACATCTTCTTTGCGTCTGATCCTGTTTTAGATAGTATCCCCACCCTAGCATCTTTAGCTAAAGATCCAGTATTGACGCATTCCGAAGAACCCATAAACGAAAACCCTGAACGTCTTATTTTTAAATAATCCATACCAAAGCAACGATTATCAGCCTTACAAGCTTCCCAATATAAAAAGAAAACTCTATTAGCCTCTCTAAAGTCAGGATACCCTATATCAATACTAGTCCACTGAAGATACATATAATGAGACCCTGTAATATATATAGGAATTCCGTTGTTATAAAACCAAAAACCTAATTCTCTTTTATCAAACTCTCCCTCAATGTAATCAACCCAATTAGCCTTAAAGTTATCAGGCATTTCATTCCATTGAAATATAGAATGTATTCTAGTTAAATCAGAAGGCAACTCTTCTCGCTCCCAATGCTGTAAATGTTTCTTATCACTCCTACTGTAAAGCTCTTTTGGCTGTTTAGGTAAAGCAATATATAAATTATTTATACATATAATTTCACCTATTTCCCCAGTCTTAGATATAACTACGACATTATACTTTTCATTATATCCGTAAACCCAAGTTTTAGAAGTGTTCTTTTTTTTAAACACTCCCCTTGGTATCCAGTCCTTTACTGTGTAATATATTTTATTTTGATCTTCTTTCTGCAAAACCTTGTTTTGTTTTAGGCGTTCCTGTATTTGCAGACAAATCTAAATGATCTTGTTCTGCATCAATTTTATTTAAAATATCAAAAGCATCAAAAATAGCCAGCTTCTTAGTAGCAGCAGCATTTTTTAATCTATCTGCGGCAAGTTCATCTTCTGGATCATGCTTAATTATATCTTCTCTCGCAACTTTTATAAGCTGCTCAACAGCTTTTCTACCAGCGCTTATTATCTGTATTTTTAATTCGTCCGATTTCATTTAATTTATTTATTATAAAACTCCTTGTTAAAGGTATGGTTTCTATAATCAGCGACTATCTCTTCTCCTTTTTTTATATCCTTAAAAGCTAAAGCTACTGTATCAGAGCTACCTTTTATATATAGAAACTTAACATTGTAATCAGGGCTATGATTTGTATACCTGCCTAAATAAGTTCTTGTATTGTCTTTAGTGCAAAACCCTATAAATTCTTTTTTTTTTATTAATTTTTCCGCAAAAACTCCAACACCCTGAATCTTAGACTCCCCAATTATATAGTTTTTGTTTTTATCATCAACCACTTTTCCCGCAACTAACTCAAACTCCTTACTCCTTATGTAATTATCTAAGGCCTCTGCGTCTATATTGTTTTCTTTTAACAAACTATTCCAGTCATATATTGCTTTTTTAGACATTATTTTTTTTTATAAACATTACTTGAACTAATCTAGAGTCTTTACCCTCTCCAAAATTTTCAAATATATTTCTTGAATGAGGGGTGATTGAGTCAAAAACAACAAGTCTATTATAATCTGAATAAGCTATACATACGGGAGTTTCTTCTTTATATAGAGTAGTTCCAGCCCCTTTTGGAAAGACTTTATTTAAGTATAAAAGAATGGTTTTATCTCCCATCATTTCATCTGTATGAATAAAATTAGGTTCAACTTGATTTAAGCTAGACTGCCTAACAAAATTATAAACCACAGTGTACTTAGGAAACAAAAATTCTATAAACTTTTGAAGCTCATCATCTTTTCTAGGCTGTATCCCTTTAAATACTTTATCTCCGTCAGGAACATCTATAAATCCTTCTTTTAATATATCGTCAACATATAAATCTGGATCTTTTATTACATTATCTAAAGAAAAAATATTCATAATACCATGGTTATCTGATGATCATACATTCTATACAGCTTTTCACCATCCACTTCAAACTCGTATTCGCTTTCAGGCTTAAAGGTAATCTTATCTCCATCATTAACTCCTTGGGATTTTAAATAATTATTTGCATATTTAACCAACCCAACTAAAGGCTCATTCTTAAAGTTTTTATATAAAAAGAAATCTTCCTTAGCAACTGGCTTTATAAAGCAATATCTATCATGACAGTGCCATTGGTCATCTTGTTTGTACATATAGAATTGATCGTTTTCAATAAAAAACAAATCATCTTTAAAGAAACTTCTACCGCTTCTTTGACGCCCCCTCATGTCATTGTAATATTTAAAAACATTGTGGTGAACTAATAATTGATCTCCCCTTTTTATAGGGCCATTATAGTCAATAGGAGTAGATTCAACTATACCTATTCTATTAGATGCAGCATGGTTTTCCTCTGATGTACTTGTAATAAAATCTAATCCAGATAACTTTTTTGTATTATTATATCGCCTACCTTCTAAAGGTTTAACGATAAAGAAAAAAGGTGATCTCATTAAAAATTTATGTTATACTCTATAGATACAGGCATAGTCGAATTAAACTCTTTCCATAAAAGAATTTCGTCTTCTTTTTGTATCCATACTTTTATAGTACTAGTTCCAGGGTCGTGCTTTATTAAGTGTATAAAGTATTTACCCCCTAAAATCTCTTGCCCAACTAAGTAGTGCATTGCACTAGACTTATAGTCTGGACCTATTGATATTTTTCTTATATCCATTGTATTATATTTAAGTAAAATACAAAGATATGAATTATTTACCTATGCTTATTATTGCCCATTACCTTCTCGTACGAGCGCCCACCAAAATATCCTGCAAAAACTACAAATAAAAGCTCCTTTACGACAGACAGCTCTTCTAGCTGATAAGCCCAACCAATAACAAAAGATATTGTAAGGAACGCTAATGTAAGAGGCCTAATATTACTCGGTAACCATCCGCTTCTTGAGTCTGCTACCCATCGTTTGGTTATACCGTCAAACTCATGTATTTCTTGTTCTAGCTTCTTTAAGGCAACTTGTTTGTCTGCATCAGACATATCAGATCCGCCTATTAAAGTTCTTACAACATTTCCTAAAGGAGTATCTCCGGCTAAAGATCCCACAACCCCCGGAATCTTTTCAAGTAGAAATTTTCCAACACTAGTGTCTTTAAACTTTTTTCTTTCACTCATATTCTAAAGTATTACCAGCAGTACAACTAATAGAGCCACACGCAAGCGGCAGGGGATTTCTCAGGGTCGTTATCACAGTGTATGAAGGTGTTCGCAACTCCAAGCCGTTTAAATCCTGCCTTACGGAGTGCGTCAATAATGATTGCTCTTCTCGTAGAATCGGTGCAATGAATGTCTGCCGCGTAACCGTACAAATGTGCGGAATCACGAACACCTTTAATTTTAAGATTTTTTTCTTTCGTTCTGAAGCCAGAATTGATTTTAAAGGGTATCCCTGCAATTCCACGCGCATCGTCGAGCATTTGCAAAGTAGAAGGCTGCATACGAGAACCGCTGCCTTTTTCATCTGGAGAATCAAATTCGGATATATCAAAATGTAACATATTAAATTATTTATCAGTTTTTTTATCAAACATAGAGTCAAACGCAACTGATCCAGCTATTGATAGTTTATCAATTATCTCTCCTTGCAAAGTTATTATCTGAGCTTCATAAGCGTCTTTTTGAGCAACAAGAATTTCAATATGTTTATCTTGAGAGTCTACCTTGCTTTGCAAAGAAGCTACCTCATCAGGATTACGTCCAATTAGTGAATACAGCACAACAGCCAAACTACCGGTTATTGTTCCTACGATTGACACGAAAATATCTTTGTTTTCAGGGGGTATCGAGTTATTAGCTAAGTATAATAATAATAAAATTACCATCATAAATATCCCAGCAGCTCCGCAGTAGTGAATTAAATCTTTTTTCTTCATATTGACTTAAAGTTAATAAACATTCTACTTACTCTTTCCGTGCATCAAATACCACTTATGAACCGTGTATCCTATAGATACTGATAAAAGTATTACTTTTAAAATAATGTCAATTTGCGACATAGATATGGCTAATGCTGAAGCGTTTAATGTATATATTTTCAAATCAGATAAATTCATATTTATTAGAAATTTGGTTTTGTTATGTTTGTGGTGGATATAATTCAGGTGCTGGGAATG
>TARA_R110000765_G_scaffold20572_3_pt1 | contig 11699 bp, 11 predicted proteins | sample TARA_R110000765 | Tara Oceans TARA_R110000765 (sample SAMEA4398168) | marine metagenome | biome: Polar Biome; feature: [MES] marine water layer (ENVO:01000295) within the mesopelagic zone...; material: water (ENVO:00002006), including particulate matter (ENVO:01000060) such as...... | reverse complement strand
GGCCTTGTTGTCCACTTCGTACTCTGTCTGGCTATATGTGATGCCAGAGAACAACGACGACTCTGTGCCGTGCTCGCGGTCTTCAATGTCTATCGAAATCTTGGGGTTCTGCGCACGCGATATCATTTGCGCCCTGCTATAACGCTTAGGACTTGCCTCATCGTTGTGCTTGTAAAATCGCGTCTGCACCTGAGACTGAATCTTGTGAAGGTTCTGCGGGTCAGTCACCACCTGCCAAGTCCCTGTGTTCTCAAGGGCCACGGCGACATTCTCTACCAAAGCAGTATAAATTGTGCTTGAGCCGTCATAGACTTGCTCGCCAACCGCATACAGTTTAGACGCATCGTACCGTTCGGTATCCGCGAATGGCGTATTGCTGTCCCAAGGATCGTCTACAAACCATTCGCGAAAGGCTCCGTCGCTATTGAGCGTGATTAGCGTCTCCGCGTCGTTAAAGAAGTCCGTAGGGGAAACTAAATCGCCGTTCCAAATGGATACCCACGACTGAGTTTCGAGGTCATAAACCAACACAGCGTTATTAGTCGATGAGTTATCAAGAGGAACAGCGAAAAATAGGTAGTTGTCGTGAGTTCCCGCGCAAGCCCCCTCAACGGCCTTCCAGTTGATTCGGTCGATGATTGGCTGTATAGGGGCAGAGAGGGTGATGTCAACGCCTTGTAGCTGGCCTTCAGTAGTCCTGCTGATCGTTGCGATGCCGCGATAGGAAAGGAACGTCACCTGCTCGCCATGAGCAACCACTGCCTTTGGAGCGACGAGTCCGAAGTTGTTGAACACTTGGCGAACAGTGATGCCTGACGAAAGTTTTGTTGTTCTAAGTCCGTTTTCTAAATCATACGCATTTTGATTGGCAGCAAACGTCACACCGCTCATTGCATGAACCTCGCGCTTCTTGAAAATCAAAAGATAGTCGTCGTGATAAGGCAGTAATCTCGTAATCTCGTCGCCATCACCCTTTTTTACTGAGAACTTCTGAAACACATAGTCGTAGGTGTCGGTGTCGAAAATGTCGCTTGCATATACATCGTCGCGATCCTTGACAAGCCATAGACGGCCTCCTGCGTATGCGCCAGTTGAACTAAGAGGAACAACCTCTTGTCCCGCAACAGGCGACCCGAATAGTACGAATCCCGCAGAACTTCCATCCCACTTCATAGGATTGTCGCCTTCGTCGCGCAGCATGATAAGCTCTTGGTTGGCCTGAATGAACTCGATGGACTCGTCCATCCCGATAGTCTCAGCCGTAGCAATTTCTGTCACAAAGCCCTGATCAAACACATACACCTTGCCGTCGCCCACAACGATCTGCCGCACTCGCGTATCAGCAAGGAAGCGAAAGAACGCCGCACCCTGAATGTCGCCCAACTCAAGGTTTACGAAATCAAAGGGAAACCAGAAACCCGTATGCGTTGCGTCCTTGAACTTGGCGTTTTCCTCGTTGAAGTAGAACCCCTCGTTGAATGCACGCGACGTTCTCCGCATACCGGGGCGAGTCTCAACCCACCCGCGACGTGTCACCACGTTCTCGGCATACCGAAACTGCGTGTCTTGAGCGTCACCAACTTGCAGCATACCGCCGCGAAAGTCGTTCTGACCGTCCAATATCTCAAATCTATGGTCTGTACGTGCCATTAGTAAGTTTTCGCTGTTCCCCAATTTCCGCCATATTCAAAGCGGCCAACATCTGCAAAAGCAGGGCTAGGTACGATAAGCTGGTGCGTGCGCTGCTCTTGGTTCTCCTGCGTGCCTATGGCAACGCGCAACAGAGCGTCCCAATCGTTGCGCTGTGGCTGTCCATCCCACAACCTTAGCTGGTCGCTGATGTACGCCTGTAGAGCCTGATCAGCCTTGTCGAGAGGGAAAAGGATAACTCTGTAGTCGGTAGGTGTCGCGGAGGGCGTCACCGAACTGTAAGCGGGGTCTATGATGGCCTTGGTGAATGTCTTGGTCGCCAGAATGTTGTACGTTGCCACATTGTCGTCAACCGCCACCTGAATCCGACGCAAGCCAGCATCCGTATCCGACAAATGCTTGAATCTGCCAGACGAGACAGACTCGCCGCGCATAGCCATGTTAATCTCGCTCTCGTTCCAAACAAACAAGCCCCCATCTGTCGCGTTAGGGTTTGCCGCCTGAACACCGCGTATCAAGTCAACATTTGCCGCGAACGTAATTATGCCCGTCGCTGTGTCAAAGTTGCTCACGCTCGCGCTTGCCGTATCAAACTGGTCGATCTTCTTTGAATCCCAAGGCCACGCGTCCCAAATCGTGCGTCCGCAGAAGTTGTACTTGGACACGGCTTCTTGAATCACATCGTTCTGGATACCAGTACGAGGCAAGCCAAGACCATCGGTGATCGAGTCCTTCATTATGTCTTCTGCGGTTCGCATGATTATCTCTCCACGTCGTAAGTGCCGCTAATTGTCGTGCTTGCGCCAGAGCCAGCATCTACCTCAAGAAAGACAGGCTGACTCAAAAATCCAATAAACATGCTCTCGTATGATATAGACGAGGATGATGTTGTGAGCGGGATCGAAAACTCGTCCTCGCCTAAAATTATGTAAAGCTCGTCGCCAATCGTTGACGTAACATTGTCGGCTATCCTAAGCACGACACCCAGATGATTTGGATACCACCCAGAGTTGCTTGTAACTGCTGATACAATAATAAAGCCCGCAGGCGTTTTCATTAAAACCGAGTCGCCTACGCCAATATGCTCAAATGAGTTTGTCTTTGGTGCGTAAACAATAACTGCCGTATTTATGTTTGATTTTGATATCTTCGTTGCAATGGATGGGCGATATACTGTCAGGCTCTTGTTGGTCTGGACACTAGAAGAAAAAGATACGTCGCGAATGGTGGAACCTTGACGCAGCGGAATAAACGCACTTGCACTTTCGCCTGATCCAGCAAACGACCCTCGCTCAACAAGCTCTGTGCCTGCAAAGGATGTCGCGCAAACTAGCAACGCCAGCAAAAAGAATCCGGTCTTCTTCATTCAAAATACTCCAAGGTGAGGGGGAGGCGGGATGAGGCCGCGCTCCCCCTCTGGGTATGGGGACACAATTTGTAGGGCTATCGCTCTACGTCGTAGGTTCCGCTAATAACAGTGGCGGCACCAGATCCAGTGACAACGCCCAAATGTACGGGCATCCCTCTGAATCCTGTGAACATCCACTTGTACGGAATTGACTCCGAGGTGGTGGTCAACGGAATTAGCATGTTGTTCGTGGCGTCAACCACGTAAACAGGGCTTCCCGATGCGCAGGTCACAGCACTATCAACGGTATAAGACATGACCTTTGTGGCCGATGTGTATGTTCCGTTGACAGCCGTTAGCTGACGCAACTGATAACCGTTGCTTCCCGTATCCCGAACCAGCAAGAAGTCGCTAGTCGTAGGGGTGAATCCCGCGATGTTATTGCTACTCGATGCGTACACAGTAACCGTCGTAGATGCTGCAACAGCAGCGGCGGCTTTTGTGTCCACATGAGGGCGTGACACCGTTAGGTTCTGGTTTGTAACCAATCCACCCGCAGACAACGAAACGTCGCGGATAGATGAGCCAGAACGAGCAGGAATTGCAACCGCAGCAGCTTCGCCACTGGCGGAGAATGAACCCCGCGCAGTGACTTCAAGCCCAGCGATTGCAGACGATGCGGCAACCAAGGCCACCGCGATTAAGCATGCAATGCTATTTTTCATTATATTACCTATTCTTTCTTTGTTTAGGCAGAAGCGTCAACGCTGAAACCTTCGAGCTGTTTGCCCGGATCAGCGATGTCGAAGTTATTAGGCTTGTCAGTCGTGACAAATCCCTTGATTACCGCGCACCAATCTTCGTTGATTACGGCAACCTGCCAAGGCGTGAGATAACCAATAGTTAGCTCATGGCCAGTCTTGCTGATGTCCTGCACTTTGAACTTAGTTCGTGATGCGTTCTTGCCAGCGAGGGGCATATAACCAAAGGCTTCGGCTCCGAAGTACAATGCGCTATGGATAGGACCATAATCAGCACGCACGCCTTCTGCGTCAGTTGCTTCGGTGAAGGGTTGCTCGTCAATAACGAACATTGTTCCTGCCCAAACAAAGGTAGAGAACTGCTCAAACCCTTTGATCTGCTTTTCGAGCGAACCAGAAATAGCAGCAGTCAAGCGGCCATTGTCGTCGTCAGCAAGCAGGTCTTCCCACATCGAGTCCGAAAGGCAACACACATAGTTGCCACCAACTTTGCGAGCACCAGCAAAACCGAGCTTGGTGTGTGCGCTGCGAATGTCAGCCCACGTGAGCTTGTTGCCTCCCGACACAAGATCGGCAAATGTAGCAACGCCACCAGCGTAGTACTTAGGAGCGGACTTGAACGTAAACCCAACGCCGTAAAGCGTAGGAGTCGTCTGCGCAGATGCGTCAAACGTGGTCGAAGCAGAACCGTCAGCAGCGTAAACACCGGGGGTCATGCGACCAACGATAAATGCGTTCTGTACGAGTTCGTGGAATCGACGCATACGAGCGACGGGCAAGTCTTCTTTGACCCAATTATCAAGGTCAAGCCAAGACGTATCCGATGCAACGGTTGCAATTTGCGCATAATCTTGGAAGTACTCAATCGGGATGATGGTCTGATCGACAGTCGGCGTAACGCCCGACAAAGGATCACTACCAGCACCACCGGGAGTGGCCAAGTTCTGTGGACGACGGAAACGGCCCTTGCGGGTGTATTTCGTGTACTGTCCAACTTTTCCGGGCAACGGACGCGCCTGAGCACTCGCCACGTTCACAAGTGGAGTCTCCCAACTGCGACGTGCAATCGGCGAGGTGTCTAGGTACTCTTCGATCAAAGCGGCACCGCCAGCTTGATCCAGAATACCGTTAAGGTTCATATCAGCCATTTTTCATTCTCCGTAAAGGAGACTACACTAAGCGTTCTGATTTCATCGCCCCTATTGAGCGACCCATTTCAAAGAGCTTTTCTTTTGCAGCCTCATGCGGGGTTTTCCCGCTTTGATTAGGTTGTACTCCCGGCGTAGCGGAGGCAGGCGAATCGCTTAATGCGACTGCTTTACGTTCTGCTGCGACGCGAGCGTTTTGCTGTGTTTCTTTTACTGTTGAGCGAGACACCTCTTGCGCTACCTGCTTACAAATTTCAAGCGGGTGAGCAAGCATGTAATTGGCTACATCGGCAGACATAATGCCCGACTCTGTAATCTTTCCATGTGTATCAATTTTCCCAATGTTGCGCTCCATCCACTCTGGTATCGCCTTAAACTCTGGCGACTCAGGGTTGACAAATTCAGGCATGTGCTTCTTGATGGCATTTAATTCGGCCTGTCTCGTTGCTGTGGCTTCGGTTGACTCCTGCTGCGTTCGCTGTGTCTCTGCCTGTTCTGTGGCCGAGTCTCTGCTTTCGCGTGCCTGAGCAATCAAAACCGCTTGCTGTGCTTCCATTGCAATGCGTTCCGAGTTCTCTCCGAGCAATCCTTGGCGTGCTTCGCTAAGTACCGCTGTCAATTCCTGACTAGACAACTCATTTGCTATTGCTTGCTCTGCAAGCCTTGTTACCTGTACCGAATCTACACCTTCCGCAAGTTCACCGTTCTTCGCTTGCACTAGGGCCAACATAACGTCGGTGGCCGTAGGCTGCTTAGTTGTCGGTGCTGCAATGGGTTCAGTTGCTACGGCGTCAACAGGCACGTCGGCCTTCTTTAACTCCGCGAGTTCCGTCTCCATCTCTTTGAACTTAATACGTTGCTTTGCCCATGCGTCATTGGTCGGGGCTTCTTCGCCTGTGGGCGTCTCTACCTTTTCCGTTGCCGCAACTGGCTCGGCTTCTGCATCTACCTCGGCTTCTGGTTCTGCCTCTTGAGTTGCGGGCGTCTCGTCTATCACCGCATTTTCGGGGGCGTCGTCTTCAACCACGCTTCCATTGTCTGCATCAAGGCCCAACTTGGCTCTCACCGCGTCGTGCGCTGCTGCTGTCTCTGGATCGTCAATCACTGCTGTATCACTCATTTTGTTTCTCGCACAGATACGCTCTGGATAGCGGCGGAGTTTCCGCAAACACAGCTTAAAGGCGCTGGATAGCCTGCTAGTAGTCTTCCATCATGGAATCATCCGGCTTCTCTAGCTCTGCCGTCTGATCTGTAACATCGAAGATAGGTAAGTTGTCCAACTGAGATAAGCAGTCCATGTAACCGCGTCTGTAGTCGTCGCTCGCCTGTCCGTTTAAAAGTCGTTGTGCCAAATGCCAGAGAAGGTAGTCATGCACCGTTCTCCAATACTCGACAGTAAATACGCCGTCCTCTCGCGCCATGATCGACCTAAGCGTCACCTTTTGCGAGTCAGTGAACTCTGGCTTTTCCAGAGAACACTTGTAATTAAATTCTTTTTGTAACTTCTTGTTACTACTGTAGGGGAATAATCCCATCTTCTCCACCGCCCTCATCTTGGCTGTCCAGTTTTTCTATCTGCTGACTGTTTTCCATAGCAAGTTTACCAATAGCTTCAATATTCTGCGCCTGCTCTTGGTCGATCTGTTGAGTTTGTGACAGTTGCGCTACGATCTGTTGAAGCGTCTGGTAAATTGGTGGTTGACCTTGTGGGCCTTCTGCCGTTGGGTCCATCGAAACGACAGCGGAAAGGTTGGAGTTGGCTTGATCCATGACGTGCTGTACGCCCTCTGCGATGTCAATAGGCACGCCCATTGGGATGTATTGCGCCGCCCAATCAAGGAGTTGCTGGTTCTTAACGGCCTGAACGTCAGGGTTGATAGTTTTCTCACTTGCAGCAGGAACAATCACGTATTTTCCCTGATAGGCGTCTTTGCTCATAACAGAAGGTGGCTTGCCTGCTTCGATGATTGGCAACTCAATCTCCAACTTCGCGCACTCTTCCCAAATCTGGCGGAACAATTCGCGGTCTGCATCATTGAAGCGGTCAACGGATGCGCTAGAAAGTGTAGAGGCAATCGCCATCTCTGCATTGACTTCGGTTGCACTCTTCTGCAACTTGCGATTTTCCTGAGCCTGCCCCGAAAACTGTGAGTTGCCCGCGCCCGAACGCTGACCTGCTTCGCGCTTCTCTTGGTCAATGTCAAAATCCATGCTCGCAGGAGCCTGCGGCAACACAGCCATCGTCAACCCCTTCGGCATCACACCACCCGGACGGAAGCGGAAGTTCGCCTCCTGTACACCATCTCCGCTGTTCTCGAACATTGGATTGGTTGTGTAGTCGGCATAAATCATCTTTCGACGCTTCAAGCCAGTTGCCGTGAGGTGATTGTCCATAACCAAGTGGCCTATGCCCCGCGAGTCGTACCAAAACGGGCTACGATTCTCAAAGCGGTGCTGAATGTAGGGCCACGGTCTTACGCCTTCTGCGCGAGTAGTGCGAACCAACACAGGCTCGCGATCTTCCTCAACAGCAGCAATGATCTCCTTTTCGGCGTCTTCTATCGACAATTCCTCGATGATATCAGGGAGACGCCACGGGCGTATCTTCAATAGCAGGTTTGGAACATCTGGTGCAATGTATGAAAGGCAGCGCTCGCCTACTTTGAGGTCAATGTCCGACGGGGCGTTTTTCACGTCCCACTCGGTCGCATAATGCGCCACCTCCCATACGACAATCTGATTGTCTCTAAAATTAGATGCGTTAATCCCAATAAGCCGCTCGGTAACGCTGATCGTGTTGTCTTCGTCGCCGTTGTAAGAATCATCGCTAGATCCTGAACTTTCTTGCAGCCTCTCAAGAATCTTCTCTGTGTGCTTCCAACCACGCATAGTGACGTTGCGCTCAGTGACAGGCTTGCCCGTGTCTTCAAACTCACGACGGCTCATGCGGATAACATGGGCAATGCGCTCAAGTTTCTGCACGCACTTAGAATTAGACGGGACAATGATGTCCTTGGGGTCAATCGTCTCAAACGCAGGAAGCACACCACCGGGGATGTCAACGTGTTCTTCGCGAATCACCTTATCAATCGAGAATCCGCGTGCGTTCTTCGTGTCTACGCTCTGCTCTTTGCGTGAGCGATAGTTCATAAAGTGACGGAGAAGCGTATCAAAGCCCTGTTGCGCCTGTGACGCAAGTTTCTGTTCAGTCCCGCCAATCGGCAGGAAGTACGCGAACTTGGGCGAGTTCATAATCATTGAAATCTCAACGTCTGTGCGCTGGGAAGTATTATCGTCAATGATGTTTACTACAGGATTTGGTGCGCCGGGGTACGGCAAACTCGTCTTTGGGCGCTCGCCAAGTCTGCGCTTTAGTATTAGATTGTCTTTGTTGTTCCAAGTCTGACGATCAGAGATGTCTTGCTGGATCAATTCAAAGTAAGGCGCGTAGCCAGTTTCCATAGTGTTTTGCCCATCTATGTGTTAGCGATGAACAAAGCTATATCAAAGACGACGAGTTAGGTCAAGAACAAGTGTAACATTTTTTTACGCCAGAATTTGTTACTACCAACCGTCCTGCCAGTTGTCTTGCGGCTTTGCATCTTGGGACTTGGCCCATGCCGCGTATTCAGAAGGCGTACCGCACGCCGTAGAGACTTCCGCGACCTTCGCGACTGACAGCTTCTCCATGTTCAGGCAAAGCCCTACAACCGTGTCTAGGCGGTCAGGAGACGCCTCATTGCGCTGTGTGCGGGCCTTGTCTTTCTGCTCAAGACGAATGCAGTTGTTATCGCTGTTCTTCTGCGTATATCGACGCAAGCGCATCTGCTCAAACAGAATAGGGTCTTGAGGCAATATCATGCTGCCAAGGTTTTCTTTCAAATCCCAATGCGCCTCTGTGTAACAATTTGAGAAGCCTTCCTTGTATCGCGCTCCTGCATCGTTGTTGACGCGACGTATAGGCCACCCCTCTGCTGCCAACTGATTGATGATCTGCGCCCCTACACCGCCGTTATCCCCCGCTATCTGCGAAGGACGTAACCCATTACGCTCAAACAGGTCAATGTATTTGCGCGACGTAGCCACAGGGGATGTCGTCGTATCATGCCGCCACCCCACAATGTCATGGATTCTATTGCCGTCGCGCATACCAAACGTCAACTCGTCACCGCCCCCGCTAAAATCACAGAACGCCGTCCGACGCCCACGAACATGAGGACGCAACCCGCCCATAGACTCCTTGACCTCAATCATGTCATGCGAGCCAAATACCATGTGCGTACCACCGCGAAAGAACTCTGCCAGCAAAATAGACGCGGTAGTGGGATGATTCGACCCCAACTCGTCAAGCATAGCCTGCTTTCGCGTGAACGAATGGCCTTTGAGCAAATGTGGGCAGGAAGTCCACGGCGTCTTGAAGTCAAACTGCTTACCCTTGTACTCCCAATTCGTAGTCCACAGACCACTCTTGTTCATACAAGCATCATAGAAATCGCCATTGTCCTCGCCTGTCGTGCTAATCATCAACTGGCTTGTCGGGTCGCATCGCTCAATAGCCACCCAAATGTCGTGCTTAATCGACTTAGCTTCGTCCCCAATGATCAGAAGCGGAGAAAACACCTGCTTTCCGTCCTTGTCGGGATACCAACGCTCATGGAATCCCTCAAACCGCTCACCCGTCTTGGTCACGCGGATAGCAATTACAGACCGCTCAAGGCCGTTCACGCTTGGCGCATAGATTCGGTCTGCCGTTGTATCCCAACCCGCCAAATTGCTCACAAGCGAGCGTATAGCAGGCCACAACTGCAACTTGATCTGGTCGTCGGACGCCGAAGTAATCACGCATTGCGACCCCGGAAACGCCGCAGCCCACGTCACCGCAAGCATAGGAACAACCAAGCTCGTCTTGCCGCTACCATTGCACGTTCGCGCAGCAACCTGCGACCCCGGACGAAACACCGCGTCCCATATCGCCATCTGCCAATCGTAAGGGCGCAGACTATTCAGCAAATCAGCCATAGTCGCAGGATGGTTCAGCGGGCCAAACGTAAGCGGGCAGTCGTCTTCCGCGATCTTCAAGGAATTGGCTATGGTTTCATTCACGACTCAGCACCCGCCTCTCTCTCAAACAAGCCTTTAACGTACAGTATCAACCGATTCGCGCAGTAACTTCGGCTCTTGCCCTTGTTCGTGCCAGCACCACCCCAAGCACCATCCAAGAACTCCAAAGCCTCCGCGCTAATCGTCACGCTGATCTTGGGCTTGTCGCGATGCACAGGCTCACTCACTCAGCATCCCCACCACGAATCTGCTCATGCGTCCGATCATCGCCCAACAAGCGACGGCAATCGTACACAGCACGGCAAGCATTCATTATAGGCTCGTTAAGACCCGCAATACGACCACCTTCGTAGTTCCCCTGAATCGACGCATACGCTCGACCAACCTCGCCTACATGCAAACGCAACTGCGTATAAGCCGCGATGGTCAACGCCAACCGCTTCTCAAGCTCAGGCAACCCCTCAACCGTCTTCGCGTACTCAACCAACTCGCCCGCAGGCAATGGGTCAATCTTCACCGGACCCGTACCGTCAGGTGTCTCGCCGTCAATCACAGGATGAACAACCTTAGCCAAAGCAGCAGCCTCCGCGTCACTCTCAGGCGTGTTCTCGTCTTCTGGCATCACTGATATCATCGCGTCTCCTTTGTTAATAAAATAGGGTGTAACTTGTCATACCGAATGTTTATGCAATCCTGACGAACAACATATCCATTGTCACCATCCTTGTCGCCCTTTTTTATGCGACGACCATTGGATAAAAACGACTTCTTTGATATTCCGCCTAAAACCCAACCGTGAGGATAACTGTCGCATTCTCTGTAAACCCTACAAAATATGTAATAATCTGTGTTCTGGTGCAAACTATTAACGTCAACCGATGCCTCGTAGTAACCACAAGGATCTCTAGGAACGCCATGAAACTTGGTCTTTACGTCAATCTTCAAGCCGCGAAACAATATGTCGTAATCAAAAGTGTCGCGCAACTCCATGTCGGGACGCAGCGTAAGTGCCATGTATTCACCAAGGAACCCAACGACATTGCCTGCGCCAGCCATGAAAGAGCGATCATTGTAAGCACCCTTGTCACGCGATGCAGCAAGACGCATCATTTCGCCCGTTATCTCAATCTTTATGGGATTGTAGCGCATGGATCACATCGACCCCCGCTCGCAGGAGGGGTCTGGATGATCGCCGCAACTCATATCCGAACGATTACAGGGACGCTCGGACTTGGGAGTTCTGCAACACGAAAAATTGACCGCATGCTCTCGACAGTAGCGCATGAACATATCGAACGCAACAGGGTCAGGCTTTGCAGCTTCGCGGAGGAGAAGGTACGAGTCTACTGTAGACTCTATCTCGACGCGAACAGCACTTGGGTTATGTCTTACGCGCCAACCATCCGCAGTACGAACTACGCACTCGCACAACAACTCAATCAAATCTTCCCGCTCACTCATCTTTGCGCCTCCTTTGATTTGAGCAATCCTATCCCAAAGTGTCGGACAACGCAAGCCAACATCTAACGGATCTTCAAAAACTCAGCCAAACTGCCCTCCGCAGGCTTAGGCTTACGCGCACGCTTTGCCCGCGCAACAGGGGCTACAGCAGGATCGGTCCAGTCTGAATCAGGAACCTCTGCGCTCGGCTCTGTCGGACAAATCCGATTTGGGGGTAAGCCACTTTTAGGCCCACTCGTATCGCCGCCATTTGCGCAAGGGGGCGGGGGG
>TARA_R110000765_G_scaffold149263_5_pt1 | contig 11746 bp, 11 predicted proteins | sample TARA_R110000765 | Tara Oceans TARA_R110000765 (sample SAMEA4398168) | marine metagenome | biome: Polar Biome; feature: [MES] marine water layer (ENVO:01000295) within the mesopelagic zone...; material: water (ENVO:00002006), including particulate matter (ENVO:01000060) such... | reverse complement strand
GAGCCACGGTTGATCCGCAGCCCGGTCGCCAAGCGTTCAGAAGACCGAGCCAGCAATGCATGGCTCTGCTGAACGCCTTGCAATCCGGTGGTGAACAGTGATGGGGGGGTGATGGGCATACCCAATTGTCCAAACCGCTTGGACGCCTTGCCAGCCAATGTGCATGAGAAGAACTACGGAATGTACGGGTCGTGCGGATTCTACCGATTGATGGCGCAATCCATAGACCAGAACCGGCAAAGCAATCTGACTCAGCGGTACCGCGAAGGGTGGTTGATCGCGCCGTATCCCGGGTTGTACCCGCCGTTCGTGTTCGCGTTTGCTTGTGCGTCGGCGATGTCGTACAAGCGGTGGTAGCTGCCGCGGAAGTTGGGACGGACATAGATGTCCCACGAGGTGAACCCGGTATCGCCGTAGGATTCGTTCGGGTTGTCGTTGATAAACCCACTCGGAGGCGTGAACACCTCAACATGCCCGTCGTGGAAGAAAGTTGTTCCGCCCCCATCATGCCGAGTCGTCCACTGATCAACATTGCCCCACGCGCCGTCGGACGCGCCCTGCGGACTGTTGTTGTTGAACCACCACGAACTCTCCTCGATGATCATCGGCAGCCCCGGCATCCGCACCACCAACCCCTCGGTTGCCATCGCTGCGAAATCTCGGGCATCAAACACCGCGGTATTGGGAGCCGCTTCTTTGAACATCCACACATCGAACTGCACCGAATCCTTCGCGCCCTGCGCCGGATCGTTGAAGGTGTAATCGAAGTTGACTTCCCCGTCGCCGTAGTATTCCCGGAAGATGAAGGTGTCGGGGTCTTCCTCAATCCCGAACGGGTCACGCCGTTGATTCGTAGGACACTCCACAATCTCCGTCGCGTTGCTGACATAATCCATCAACAGCCCAACCCCCTTGCGGCGTGAGCCCGGTCGATTGAACAAGTACGCCCAGTTGATCGTGTTGAGACGACCAGAAGCATTCCGAGGCCCACGCGTCGTCTCAAACCGACCCGTCGGCATCGACTGCCCCTTGAAATCCATCGCGTACATCTGATTCGCCACCCCGAGCTGGCGCATGTTTGACAAGCACACGGTCTTCTGAGCCGTCGCCCGCGCCGAGCTCAGCGCCGGGAGCAACACCCCGATCAACAACGCGATGATCGCGATGACCACCAGCAACTCAATGAGCGTAAACCCACAGCGTGATGATGCACGCCAAGATGGATGGCCCGATCGAGCCGAGTGTAGAAGAAGCAAGGTGAGACCCTCATCCGCGGAATGCGACGACGATCCAACATACCCGATTTGGGATCGGCACTGGGTATGAAATCTTCAAATCGAAATTGAATCAGTCGATGAACCCGGAAGTCAGTCGCCAGTCTCAACTGCGATTGGACTCCGAGTACAGGTGGAGTTGATTCGGATTAGCCCAACCAATCCTTCGCCTTGAGCCGTGCCGGGACATATTCCTCGGTTACATAGGAAATGTCCTTCGTGATCAGCGATTCGACTTCCATCTTGAAGCCGTTGGTGAGCATCTGTTTGATCTCTTTCTGCCACTGCTTGTCCTTCTCAAACCACGGGTAGGACGCGATCTGTTTCGCCCGCTTGATGTCCCGGTCGTTGAGCTCGATCTTGACATCGTCGGACAATCCACAGCGTTCGAAGTCGATCGAGCGGATGCCAAGGTATTTCGCGTCGGGAATCGCAAGACGGGACGATTCGAACGCGAGCGAGATCGATCCCTGCTTGATGACGGAGTAGATGTAGTGCCCCCAGGGGTCGCAATCGAGCAGGCAGTAGACCGGGAGGCCGTGCTCTTTGTTGAGACGGTGGAGCATGCGTCGCACGCCTCGGGTCGGTTGACCCGAACCCTCGGTCAGGATGCAGTTGTGCTTCTCCCAGAATCGATCTTCGTTGAAGCGTTGCCAGACGGTGTCCTTCTCGACATGGAGGATGAACTTCGCTTTGACATCCTTGAACTGGATGACCTCAGGCTCACAGATCGACGGGATCGCGTACCCGCCCGAGCCCATTTTTTTGCAGTTGATCTCGTCGCCGTTGTCCACGACGGTGATGTTCCCGACCATCGTCCCGCGTTTCTTTGCAAAGATATGGAGTTCTTCGCGGAGTGATCCAAGCGAGACTTCTAGGTCTTCGAGGATGCCGTCGGATTCGGTCTGGTCGTCGAAGGTTTTTTCTTTGGTGCCTTCGATGGTGTGGAGGGATTTGTAGAACATCCCACGAAGCGAGAGCGTCTTGTCCGCTTGGAGGAGTTCATCAACAGACTTGCCGTGTAGCAATGTCTGCATGAACTTGCGTGCCTGACCGAGGTTGAACAACTGCCGAGTGCCGACATTGTCGCCCATCTCAAGGATGCCCTTCTTCGCGTTCCAGTTCGTGTTGGACGCGGCACGGATGGGCACATCCATCTCCGGTTCTTTGTCCGAATGCACCGCGGTGACAATGCTCTGCGCCATCTTCGAGAGCTTGACCGAGGTTTCCTGGTCACGCTTGCCTGCTTTGTTGGAGTCTTTGGGCGCGGTGCGTCCAGCGGTCTTGCTGGTCGATTTCTTGGAAGTTGTTGTGGCAACTTTCTTCTTCGCAACCTTCTTGACGACTTTCTTTTTGGTGATTTTCTTCGCCATGGATTACGCCCCGAACAGCCCAGCGGCCGCCTTCTTGGATGACTTCTTGGTTGTTCGTTTCTTGCTGGTGGTCTTCCCAGACGCCTTGTTCACACGCTTCTTCTTGACGACCGGCTTCGCTTCAGAAACAGATTCGCCGTTCTCTGTCCCGTCAGGGATCGCGGTGTCGAGGATGATCACATCGTCCGCCTTGGCAAGGTTCCCTGCGGAATCCTTGATGAAGTTGCCCTCATCGTCGAGCTGTGCATCCGCGATCTCGGTTTTCGCCTTTGCTTGCGCGAGCAGCGCGTCGTACAACTCCTGCGTGTCGGTCCCCGTGAGGTAGTTGCACGCTCTGGAAATCTCGCCAATGTACCGCTCGAAGACATCACGCTTCTGCGCATCGCGTTTCATGCGCTGCCGGCGACGGATGTACTGACCGAGTTTGCGGCCGCACTCTTGGAGCGCGAGGGACATTTCCTTTCTGATCTCGTCGTAGTCCGCGATCGCGTCCTTGGATTCAGAAGTAAACGGCACCCACACACTCGCCATATGAATCATCACCACCAACGGCCCAACAGGAACCCCGCCACGCGGTTGCTGCATGCCGTAGTTTTTCCAGCTTGTGTCAATGACTGATTTGAACGCAGAGCACGCGGACTGCTGGTGCAGTAACGGCACCCGGTTCGCATACCGGATCACCCGCGCCTGCTGATCTCCCGGGAGCTGCCCACCAAACGCGATCGCCGCTTCGATCTGGAACGGGTTGCCGCGATACACACTGGGTTTGCGAGTGGACGCGGTGTAGAACTCCGCCTTCACGCCTTTGAGCAATCCCGCGAGCATCTGCTGCACACCGATCGGCGACAGGCAGTCGGTCGGAGGGCTCCGGAGTTTCGCGTGCTGGAGTGCTTTGTAGATCTTCTCCCCCGCTTTAGAATCGATCGAGCTGATCCGCGTCGCGCTGGTGATTGTCTTGTCCTTCGACGACGCGGTCTTTGTCACATCCTTGACAATCGAAGGCGGCACGCGGCAGAACTCATTCTTAAAGAACCCCGCGAGCTGTTTCTCTTCGGTCTTATTGAGCATCGTCAAGAAGGTGCCAAGCTCAACGCCATACGGATGTGGCTTGATCTCCTCAGTCTCCGGCGGAAGCTCATCAACCGTCCGCGGATACACAATGCGATCGCTGAACTCCTGCGTGCGAAGGATGCCCTGTTCGTCCGCTTCAATCAACTCAGAACTCTCGGCAAGATCCGGGTTCTCGTTCGCTTTGTCCGGTGGGATAAAGGTGATCGTGCAGTGGGGGTTGGAGATCGCGGTCTGCTCGAGGTAGGTCTCGACGGAGCCCTTGCCTCGGAAGAACTTCGCTTCCATCTCGATCGCGACCCGGGTGCCCGTCCCGGCGGGGAAGTCCTCGGTCTCGATATCGACGGTGACCTCGGGTTTGTTCTTGGTCGTGTCCATCGCCAGTTCGAGATGGTGCGCCGCATTGTTCTTGTTGGGTCGCGTGGTGATGACCATCGGCTTCCCAGTCGTCATCAACCCGTACATCCCCGCAGCACTGATCCCGATCCCCTGCTGACCACGAGACATCTTGAGCCGGTGGAACTTTGAACCATACAACAACCGGCCGAAAATGTTCTCAACCTGCTTGCGGACAATCCCAGGCCCATTGTCCGTGATCGTCACGCGATAGCGTCCGGGCTTGGTCGCCGAGGGTGGAGGGGTAATCTCTTCAATCTTGACTTCGATCTCAGGTAGAATCGACGCTTCTTCGCACGCGTCGAGCGCGTTGTCCACCGCTTCTTTGACCGTGGTTAACAAAGCTTTACGCGGATTATCGAAACCCAGCAGGTGCCGGTTCTTGGCGAAGAACTCCGAGACGGAGATGTCGCGCTGTTTGGTCGCCATCGACTCAGCGTCGGCTTTGGCTCGTTTGGTCTTCTTGGGAGCGGTCTTCTTCGCCATTCCACCCTCCTTGGCGGGGATCATGTGCATTCAACGGACTTCAGGTCATGCATCAATAAGGATAGCACGAACTCGATGCTTCGTGGAGGGTTTTGCACCGCTTTGTTCAGGGTTCTTGACGGACGATTTAGCAGAAGTCAAACGCAACTGCGTTCGTCAGTAACACATCGTTTCAATATAATGTTGTGATGCCAAGAGGAATGCTTGTGTGAGCATACCACTGTTTTGCAGCCGCAGGAAGAGAGATTCTGCACACTGCAGGCTGGAGAGATGGGTCCGTCAGTGTTGGCGAGCCCGAGAGATTTGAAAACTTGAAATGGAGAGAAAAATGAAGAATGTATTTGGAATGGCAGCGATCGTTGCGATCGCTGGAACCGCTTCGGCAGATGTCATCATCACCGGAATCATGGACGGCCCGCTTTCTGGAGGCACACCCAAGGCAATCGAACTCTATGTTGATGGCACCGTTGACTTCGCTGGATACAGCTTCCTGCGTTCGTCTAACGGCGGCTCATGGGGAACCACAACCGACATCAGCAGCTTGGGCACAGTCACCGACTCATTTGTGTACCTCGTTGGTTCAGGCAGCAGCGTCTCAAGCTTCCAGAACATCTTTGGCACTTCGGGTGACTTTGCCAATATGTTCGTCTCCGGGAATGTCAGCCTCAACGGCAACGACGGGTTCCAGATCGTCAACGCATCAAGCGTGGTGATCGACCAAGTCTGGGAGCAGAACGACACCATCTCCCACCAAGACTCGTACATGTACCGCGTGGACGGCACAGGTGCAGACGGTGCAAACTGGATCTCCAGTAACTGGATGATCCCAGGAAATGATGTACTTGACAACTTGGACGAAGCAGGTATCGCTGCAGCAGTCCCATTCGGAACCTACCAAGTTCCTTCACCAGGCGCCGTGTCCCTTCTCGGACTCGGTGGCCTGATGATCTCAAAGCGCCGCCGCGCATAAGTTGAGCGTATATGAGATGAGAAAGTCGCTTTGGTGACTGTCCAGAACTGATCCATCGCACGGCCGTCAATCCCAACCCGGATTGGCGGCTTTTTTGTATACGAGCAGTATCTCATGAACGAACCAATCTCGGAGCTCTCGAAACTTCGAGCCAACCCATCAGGATTGCCGATCGTACCCAGATCATGTCGACGACCGACAAACTTGAGTCAATCCCGCTCGTCGCGTGTCATGGATGCGGATACGCGATCCCCTGCCAGATCGGTGCAATCTGCCCAGAATGCGCAAGCGTGTGGGACGCGGCCGCTGATTCACGCAACCAACTCCGGACGGCTGTCCAGTCAAACTTCGGGACCGTCATCAAATCGAACATGATCAGGTGGTTCATCATCCTTGCGATCTACGCATTGGGCGCGTTCATGGCTTCGGAAGGGGAGTGGGAGACCCTCGTCGCCGCGTTCTTCGGCATCGGATTTGGAATCGTCGCATCGCTCTGGATCGGTATCGGGATCTGCAAGCTTGCCCCATCCCACGAGTTCCGTCTCCATGCGAACCTCTGGACCCAGAAACTCTGGTGGCTCCACGGCCCATGGCTCATGATCGGGCCGTTGACCGCGGTGGGGGTCCTCATCGCGTTTGTCTTCAGACTCATCGATCCCGCGATCGGAGCCGATCTTGTTTGGATCTATATCCTGATCGCCTTTTTCGCGTGGGCAATACTCTCCTTTGTGTGCATCGTTCTTTGGTTGGACCAATACACAACCAGCCGTAAAGACCTCGGATTCGATGGGGCGACTCGAGTTGTGGGACTCCATACCCTCTACGCGTTCATGATCTGGATCGGGTCCGGGGTCGTCGGGTTCTTTGGTGGCATGCTTGGATCCTTCTTCATGGGATTCGTCGTGGGTGAGCAGCTTTGGGATTTCTAAAAGTACGCTTCTCAGCGGCTTAACCCGACCCAGACCGAATCGCCCATCTTGGATGCAAGCCCATGCTGGGGCTATCATTCCAACCGCGCCCAGCACAGAGCAATCAGGCGTGGTTCACGATCAATAACCCCCCCAAACCCCAAAAGCACCGGAGCAATCCAATGGAAACCACCCTCATCATTCTTAAGCCAGACGCAGTCCAACGCGGCCTCATGGGCAAGATCATCACCCGCTTCGAAGAGAAGGGCCTCGCCGTCGTCGGCATGAAAATGATGACCATCTCCAAAGAACTCGCAGGCACCCATTACGCCGACCATGCGGGTAAACCATTCTACGACGGACTCGTCGGATTCATGACCAGCTCGCCAGTCTGCGTCCTCGCCATCCGTGGCGTTGGTGCGATCGCGATCGCACGCTCCATGATGGGCGCGACCTTCGGCTCCAAAGCAGACGCAGGCACCATCCGCGGTGACTTCGGCGTCTCCAACTCCTTCAACCTCATCCACGGCTCAGACTCCCCAGAAGCAGCCGCAAAGGAAATCGGTCTCTTCTTCAATGACGGCGATATCCAGAACCTCGACCGCGCGATCGAAGGCTGGGTCTACGACATGTCCGGCGGCGATCCAGAATAAGTATCTGGTTCAACTTCAGGACAAAGATCAACACAAAGAAAGCCCCATCGAAAGACGGGGCTTTTTCATTGATTCGGTATCAAGGAAGAGTTGAACGAGTCAGCTGGTCACAGCCGGCGAGATTTTTGCAAGGACCGCGGTCTCGTATTCTTCTTCGGCTTCGATCACGATCTGGTCCGCGATCTCGCGCCGATGGATCTCGACATCCCGCGGGAAGTCGAACGCAACACGGACGCGCTCGCCTTTGACCGATGCGATGCGCACAACCCCGATCGGATTCTTTGGGTCTCCGATGACAACTTCTTCGCCTTCACGACGGGTAATGACAAGCATCCTGGCTCCAATCTTCTCATCGGCCTCAGTGCCGATCTGTATCCCAAAGTATACCGAGACCCCCCAGCCTCAACAAGCCAAAAACCTGCAAACATCTGACATATCACCAATTACAAGCGGTTGTACACATACTGCCCACACCGCTCAGAATCGAAGATTAATCGACCGCATCAACCCGGATCACCTCAGGAACGCGTTCCCGCAAGGATCGCTCGATCCCGATCCGGAGGGTCATATCCGACGATGGGCACCCAACGCACGCCCCGTGCATCCGGATCTGGACGACCCCGTCGTTGGTCACATCCACCAGTTCGATGTCCCCGCCATCGGACTGCACAGCCGGGCGGATCAGATCAATGATCGCCGAGACGCGTTCGCTCAGGGTGGTGGGTTCGGTAGTCATGCAGAATCATAGACCCGCACCGACCAGCAAGGTGCAAATGCCCTCCGTCATCGCATCCAGATCAGCGTTGGGCATACACTCAACCATGACCATGCAGACCCATACCCGTGCCTTTTTCATGATTCTGTGCTTTGTCCCAATGCTTGCCCAGTTCGGGTGCTCAGCAGGTTCCCAGTACAAGCCCACCGGCAACCCGATCCTCGATGTCCGCAACCCGGATTTGCTTGAACGAGACCGGATCGCCGCCGCAGAACAAGCGTGGAGCGAGGTCGTCGCAGGCGTCCGCGTCCGCGAACGCACCCGCCAAGCACTCAAAAACCTCGCGTGGTCGTCCGCAACGACTCCCCAACTCCGATACACCACGCTCAACCTGCTGATGTCCGACACCTCCGAAGAAGGCAACGCGGACTCCGCACGCATGGCGCGTCTCATCCTCCCAACCGAAGAAGACCGCCAAGCGGTCCGCATCATCCTCCAGCACGCGATCCGCGCCAAGTGGGAAGGTTTGATGCCCGCGATTGTCCGCTCATACGCTCGCGTCGCGCCGGGATACCCCGACGAAGAACGCATGGAACGCAAAGCGATCGAAGCACTCAATCCCGGTCAACCACTCGAAGCCGTGGTGTTTGGTGTGTTCCTCGATCCACTCAAGGGCGCATCCAACCGCGAAGAACGCTCCATCCTCCGCGTCGCGGATCGCACGCGCGACGACGCATGGGGGCTCCTCGCACGACTCGACAAGGACGGCTCCCAGCGTGTCCACCTGCTCGAATCACAGTCCAACATCGCTGATGATCTGGGCACCAAGCAAACCCTCGACGATCTCCGCGCCTGCTGGTACCACTTCGGAGTACTCCCCGATCAAGCGATGGAACTTGCTTGGCTCCGCCAACTCCGCAGATCCGACGACGACAAAACCGCACAGAACAACACCCTCTGGTGGGAGCAGTCCCGGACCGCGATCTCGGGCCTCCGAAACAATCAACGCCAAGGACTCCGCTTGCGACACATCGAGCCCATCCGTTGGGCAAGCCAACACCACAGCGAGTGGGTATCGGCAACCAAAGCCCAGCTATCGCAAGAGATCACCTCACGATTCGCAGGACGCACCTTCATCAAACGCAAAACCGCCAAAGGCGAACCAGCCCACAACGAACGCTTCGAGCAGTGGGAGAGTGAACTCAGCTGGGCGGATCTGATCACCATTCTTGTCATGGATGAAGCGATCCAGTCACCCGAAGTCGTCGAGAAAATCTTCGTTCAACGCAGTCTCGATCACAAGGACCGCAAAACAGAATACGGCGGAATCCTCGATGTCGATCCATCCACAGGACTGCACCGAGCCGTGCTGTTCCGCCCGCGAGCACGCGACCGCGTGAGCGACGAACGCTTCGTCGCATCCGAAGACATGATCCGTTTTTCAGATCGTGCGCTAGCACACTACCACTTCCACGCCAACGAACGCAACAACGAGAAATACGCCGGTCCATCCCGCGCCGACTACATCAACGCTGAAACCTCTGGACGCACTTCGCTCGTGTTCACTTCGCTCAAAGCGGACGAACTCAATGTCGATCTCTACCAACCCAACGGCGTCGTCATCGACCTCGGAGTGATCCGCGATCCCAACGCAGATTGATCAGATTCCGACCAGCACTTCATCAACCGCAACGCTCGCTTGGTGCTTGCGCAGTTTCTTGTCTGGGAACCGTCCAAGCTCGTAGATCGTGGGAAGGTAGGTCTCCCCGCGTTCCGGATCGGTGGATTTGAGAATCACCTCATCCTCACCGTTCCAGTGGATGAGGTCAATCGATCCGTCCATGCGTTCAACGAGCGCGTTGCAGTTCGCGAGGTCCGTCCAGCATCCCGAGTTCAGATAGTCCGGCCCATTCTCGTTGACCTTGATTTCAGGGTTGTGGATGTGACCGCAGATGATCCCGTCGTAGCCGTGGTCTCTCGCGTAGTGGAGCGCACTCTCTTCGAAGTTCCCGATGATCATCGTCGCTTTCTTGACCTTAAGTTTGATGAACTTCGACAGCGACCAGTATCGCAGTCCCATCCGCCGGCGGATGCGATTCACAATCTTGTTGATCCAGATCAGCGATTCATACCCACGATCCCCGAGCTTGGCAATCCAAGGCGCGGTCCGCGTCACGAGGTCAAACTGATGACCGTGCAGGATCAGGTATTTCTTCCCATCAGCGGTCGTGTGCTCGATGCGTTCCGCGAGATTGATGTTCCCGAAGTCGCGGTGGCCATGATTGTCGCCGAGGAAGTGCATGAGGAACTCGTCGTGGTTCCCGATGGTCAGGTGGATCGGTGTGTCCTTCTTCGCGAGTTTGAGCAATCGCTGAACGACATTGATGTGTTCCTGGGTATTCTTTGCTTTGAGCAGTCCCGCTTGTTTCCAGCGCCAGATGTCGATGATGTCGCCGTTGAGGTACAGCACATCGAACTCGTTCCGTTTGAGAAAGGAGTAGATCAGTTCGGTCTCTGCCTTCTTGCTCCCAAGATGCAAATCCGAGATCCAGCACGCTCGATACCTCATAACAGTTCCTCGATCTGGTCAGCTTGAACGGTCGTCATCCGTGACTTGAACAAGCCGCAGGTGCTTCATTGACAGAACATTACCAAAGATCCGGTCTCGTGAGTTCGCAAATTGAGAAGACTCACCAAACCTTAATCTCCCAAACGCACGACCCGGATTCCAAAAATGTTTTGACCGAAAACATGCCCTATCGAATCTAAACCATGATTCCGAAAAATCCCCCCTAAATCGCTTGGAAGGGCGATTTGTGATCCCATACACTCCCCGCGTGACACTCAACCCCCAAGAACAACGCGTCGCTGATGCCATCGCTTCCAAAGCCGATGCGCTTCTCGAGGATCTCATCCTCCATGTCGGCACCAAAACCGGAGGCTTCAACGAGTCCGGGATCGAACACACCCGTGATCTCCTGACCGCTCGCCTCACCGCACTGGGTGCAAACCACACGCAGATCGGCCCCGATCCCAAACCCGATTGGCTCCTCGGCGGTAAGCCCGGCGGGTACATGCCAACCACCTCCATCTGCGAGCGACTCAACGGCGCATCGTCCGGCCGAGTCCTCATCGCGGGACACATGGACACCGTTCACGATCCCGCATCCGACTTCAACAAGCTCATGATGTCAGCCGACGGCAAGACCGCGCTCGGCCCCGGATGCGTGGACATGAAGGGCGGCTTGGTCATCGCCGTCGCCGCCCTCGAAGCACTCGAAGATTGCGGCGTCAACGCAAACTGGACCTTCTCGCTCAACGCAGACGAAGAAACCGGGACCTACCACTCCGCCAACGCGCTTGCAGACCAAGCCAAACTCCACGACTTCGGTCTCGCGCTCGAGCCCGCAATGCCTGGTGGAGAACTCGTCGTCGAACGGATGGGCGCGGGGCAGTTCATGATCGAAACCTTTGGCAAGTCCGCGCATGTCGGACGCGCCTTTACTGATGGCATCTCCGCGGTCACCAAACTCGCCGAGTGCATCGTCAAAGTGGGGGGCATGCCCGACCCAGCACGCGGACGGATTCTGAATATCGGACCTCTGGAAGGTGGGCCTGTGACCAATGGCGTCCCGGATCATGCCAAGGCGTGGGGGAATGTTCGATTCCCGGATCAGACAATCGCCGATGAAATTTCCACGATGCTCGAAGCGCTGAATACATCCCAAGACGCACTCCCCGGAGTGAAGGTCCACCGGAGCTTTAATCGACCCGCAAAGCCGATGATCCCCGCGACCGAATCGCTCGCGCTCAAAGCGCGATCCGTCGCTGAAGCACTCGGACAGAAACTCCCCTTTGCCAAAACCGGAGGGGTCTGCGACGGCAACATCCTCCAGCAAGCCG
>TARA_R110000765_G_scaffold15089_1_pt1 | contig 11750 bp, 17 predicted proteins | sample TARA_R110000765 | Tara Oceans TARA_R110000765 (sample SAMEA4398168) | marine metagenome | biome: Polar Biome; feature: [MES] marine water layer (ENVO:01000295) within the mesopelagic zone...; material: water (ENVO:00002006), including particulate matter (ENVO:01000060) such as...... | reverse complement strand
CTCTAATTGCTATTCCTGCTGCTCCTAAAGCTCCTGCTGTAGAAGAAATGTTCTTAGCAGCAACAACACCTACTGGATAACCATCTGGTGTTGCTAAAGCATCATTTACTTGGAAAACTGGATTGTCAAAATTAAGAACTGCTGCCGTTCCTACCTGTGTATATTTTACGTGTAATCTACCTTGCTCTGCCCATTTGATAAGGTCAGACTCACAAGGAAGTTCTGCTCCCACCATTCTAAGGAATGATGATACTGAGCGATTTCCATAACGTTCAAACTCCTTTTCGTAAGTATCGGGTAGATACTGATTTAAGAAGTTGAAGTTTGTTAAATAATTCGATGCCACTGGAATCTGTGTTGCCGATGGCTGCAGCCCAAACGTGGGTAATGCATTAAATGTACCTGCCATTTTTTATAATTTTTAGTTTTTTAAGAATTTTTTTTACTTCTAATCTTTAAGCCACGAGACGATGGTGTACTCACAGCCTTAATTTTCATTCCTCCCTTAGAAGTAACCTCTGGTGTTCTGCGCTCACTCATATTAACATTCTTGGTTTTACGCATAACATCTTCTGTCGCTTCTGATTGACCTTGCTCATAAAAGAACTTGGCAAACTTTTCAGGATTCATTGCTACTGCTAACGCTCTGTGATACCCTTCTGAATCTTTCAAAAGTCCACTGTCATCCAAATACTTCATTACGAAGTTCATAGGATTTGAGTGTAATTTCTTCAATTCATCAGCGGATCCAGGTTTGAAAGTTACATTTTTGTCATTCAGATTAAATTCAAAACCTTTGAATTCACCATTAAATAACTCATCTGTTTTCTCGGTAAACCATGTTTGCCGTCTTTCATTCTCCTGTTTCTGAGTGCTTGCAGACTCTATATATTTACGATAAGCACCTAACTCTTCTTCTTGCTCATTAGTTAAACTCCCACTTGACTCAAGCGGTTGTTTGAAAAACTCTTTCTGCGTTTCAAAGTGTTTCTTTGCTTTCGATAATACTTTTTTCTTTGCTAACTTTTTCTTCCTAATGTCAGATTCATCATCAATATCTTCGTCATACAGAAACTCTTCCATAACAACATCGATGTCATCACTGTCCAAGCCATCTTCTGTGGCTTTGTAATACTCCCTTAGCAAAGAATCTTCATTCATGGAGCCAAAGTCCCTGTTCAAACGAACGTAGTCCTCTATCCCCCTTCCTGTTTCTTTTTTATATTTCAAATAAGCAGATACATCTTCAGGCATTTCCTCCTGTTCTTCCCTTTCTGACATCAAATCATCAAACGAATTAATATCCCTACCATATCTATTTCCTAAAAATTTAAGAACCCTTTCATCCGTTAGCGTTTCTTCTTCAGATTCAGGCTGTTCCTGTTCCTGTTCAACGCCTTCTTCTTGTTCTTTATGTTGGTCAAGAATCTCTTCTTCTCTTTGAGCTAAAGACTTTTCTTCACCAGCTTCTAGTTCTCTTACTTTAAATTCCATTATATTTAATTTTATACAAAGTTAATAAAAATATTTTATCTAGGGTTAAACTCCGCTAAATCAAAGCCATCTAGGCTATCTTCATTGGACTCAAATCGTTTAGGAGGTAAATTATTTTTTCGTTGATTTATTAGCTCTGACTGCTCAGAGTTCTGTTGGCTGATACGACCAGACTTGGCATCCTCCCTACTTTTCTCTCTATTTGAAAGAGATTGGTTAGCCATATCGTTAATCTGCTGGTTATACTGAAACTCCTGCTCCATCAACTGAGATTTAACCTGAGCCTCTACCTTCATCTTCTCTATCTCAAAGGCTATCTCCGCTTGTTTTACCTGCATCTTCATCCTGCCCTCAAGCTCTATCTTCTGTGCTGACGTTTGTGCTGCCATCTGTTGGGACTGCATCTGTGCCTGAGCTTGCATCTGTTGCTGCTGCATAGCCATCTGCTGTTCTTTCTCTTGCTTGGCTACTCTCTTTACCTTTAGTAGTTGATTGGCTAGTTTTATGTTCTTTATCTCCCTGATGTCGATAGCATCCTCAAGATTTATATCTCCCTTGGATAATGCCATCTGTATATTCTGTTCCAACTGTGCTTTCTGCTCCTCATCGGGAGACACTTCTATGAAAATTCCGAAGTCATATATATACAAATCAGATATTTGATTTAGTATACTTACGTTATACTTCCCTATTTTGTTCGCAAAATCTTCCTTAAAGTCAGCATACTGCAATATGTCAGCGATCCTACAGGAAATAGCCTCTGCTAAAGTTCGGTACAGATAAAGACTTGCATCTAAAATATGCCTAGTAGCTGTATTTGAATTTAATGCTGCTAACTTCTGAACACCTACTAATGCATTAGGGTCTGGAGTAGAACCATCCCTTGCTTCGTTCAATCCCGTTACATTACGGATCTGATTTAGGTAATGGTTGTAGTTCGCCAGTAACATCTGAGTTTTCCCTGCTCCTGAGTTAGAATTTAATTGTTGGATAGGAACTCTCGCATTATTAAACTCTCCATCCTGTGTATAGCTCCTTCCGATAACACTACCCGTCTGGAAGTACAATCTCAATGCATCCTCTGGATTGTATGCTGCTCCTGTCCCCAGGTCTACCTCATTCAAACCATCAGCATCGATAAATACACCATCTGGGACAACCCTTGAGATTACCTGCTGTAGTTTTAAGTGTGTAATCTGGATTAGATCAGCAAAGGGTATCATCCTTCTTACTAAGGATTCAATAACACCCTTGTACATCCTCGGAGCTACAGCCACAAAATTTGGCATTGCGTGTTGAGATGTTGACTTGGGTCTTACCATATTCTCTTCCAATGACCACTTCAATATTATATTCGTTCCCATCACCATGATGCCTTCGTACCACACATCGATGGTCTTGGATATCTTCTCAAAGTTCCCTTCCTCCATCATGTCAGTAGGAGGATTGAATTGGTCATCCTTTTCTATGATTCTAGAGCCACCCCCTTCTAATATTTTTTTCTTGTACACAAACTTCTTTGTACTCTTATAGTTAAAGTACAACAGGGTGCAGGTGTCCTTATAGAAGATGTCATTGTCATAAAACTGTGATACGTTGTGGTAGTCATACCAGCTCTGGCTAGACTCAGATATCTTCTCCATATCCTCCTTTGTCAGCGACTGGTCTATCTTCATCAGCTCTGTCATTGGGACAGTCTTTACCTCTCCCCAATAAAAGCAATCTTTAAAGTGTGGGTCTTCAGTGTAGCTGTATACTACGTTTGCAGGGTCAACATAAGATATCTCAACACCAGACCCCTGTAGGAACTCATGTTTTGTTACACCAATGCCCAATACCGTAAGGTCATAGTCTAGTCTTTTTCTTAGGTCGTAGTAGTGGTTCTCTTCAAATATCGTGTCTATAGCCTCCTCCTCTGCTATCTCTATCGCAGGCTTGTAGTGTAGGTTCATATATAAAGAAAGCTCCTCATCATTCTTTGGAAGATCATCGGGAGGCATCACAAAGGGATCTACACCCGACTCCTGTTGTATGATATTTAAGATATCTTTACTTATCATCTGACCTTCTATCATATCCTGATACTTATTCTTCTTAGATTGCGACATAGCATCCTGAGCCTGAGCCTTAGCACTAAATAATCTACCAGACATCCCGTTAACAACAATGTCAACAAACTTCGGTAGGATAGGAACAGGAGTCCAATCCAAATTTAGATAGGATAAGTCTCCGTCTACAGCAAGCTCATTTTTATACTTGCTTACAGATTGTTCACCACGAGCATACAATCTTAAATTATGGAACTGTCTCCATTGATCGTAGAACCTACAGCCTGAGCCATCCTTCTTAAACCACTCGTATTGGATTGCTTGTCCTACCTGTAATCCAAACTCATCAGTTGCTTTTTGAGCATCTGTAGTTAATTGACTAGGGAAGCTTTCTGCTGATATATTTATTTCTACCTCTTTCATTATGTTATTATTTGGCTTGTTGTCCCTTTATTATTGTATCTTGCAAAGTTAATACTTATTTTTGATTGTTTTTTCACAGGGGTATATAAATGCTTTTGATTAGCCATAATAGCCAAGCCTGTGCTTATCGTAGCATCAAACTTTGTCCTGTTGTTAATGTCAAATTTTGCCCAGTCTTCTAGTGTTCTAATAAAGGGCATATCCCCTATCTCATCGGAAGGTCTACTAAAACCTTCTAAATCAAATCCTACATACTTCTCAATATAAGACTCAATCGCTGAGGCGTGAGCTTGCTTTACTGCCTCTGAAGAGTTCGGTATACCCCCTAACTCTCGCTCTGTCTTTGATAGCTTGTTATATGCCTTGTCGGGTCTGTTTAAACTAAACCCCCTGTACCCCCTATTTTTTAAGTGATACAAGAGTCTTGGTTTGTTGTTCTCCACTAGTATTGGCATCCCATAGAATACACAAGCCATCAGCACCTCTTCAAAAAATATCTCAGCGGTCTGAGGTCGTGCCACATACTGCAAAAAGAATTGGTTTACTGGACCATCGTCCATATGGAACTTAGTCAACCCATGCAATGCTCCGTTAGATCCTCCACCCCCGACTACTCCTGAGATGTCGTAAGAGTCACAGCCAAAGGACCCCATGTGGTCATTACCAGGATACTTTAGTCCATTTTTTGTCCTAACATTATTTTGTAGCATCCCCTTTGGTGTCCAAGATATTAAAAATCTGCCATTCTTTTTAGGAGTCCAGATTACTTTAGTATCTTTTACCCCATTCTGCCAATAGAAGCTTCCTCTTGTTAGGATATGGTCTTTTATCATCGAATCGTTATAGTCTATCTGTTGGTATATTTTTGATAGATTAAATATTGATGCTTTACTCTCATCTCTAAATGCATGGGACTCTGTCCTTGGGAACTGTCTATAGAACTCATTCAAAGCATCTGAGTCTCCTTTTAAAGAGTCTACCTCAGCCTCCCAATAATCTATAGCCCCCTGTGTTATCAGTTCTCCATCTACACCCTCTATAGGAGTCTCTGGATTATTGAATACTGGCATCCCATATACATCTATAAAACCTTCTAAGTTCCACTCCATAGGAATGAAAAGATTATATAGTCCTGTTTTTGTCTGTCCGTTACGACTTCTCTTACTTATACAAGACTCTTGATATAGTTTTTTGAAATTCCCACCCCCCTTATCTTTTGAGTTACAAGTAGAACCCATCATACACTTGCCAATAATCTTTCTACCTAGCCTAAGACAAGTCTTTGTAACCTTCCAATTATTAAGAATATTGTTTGGTTTTAACCACTTCCCACTCTCGTCATGTGCGAGCAGGAGTATCTTCTCACCATCGTATGAGTTATCGTCAGTATTCTTCCAATCTATGGTGGTGTCTAATCCCTCTATGTCATCCAAGTTATCTAGATACATATTTTTACGGGTGATCTTTGATGCAGGAACTCTGAACGCAAGCTCTGTCTTCGGTCTGTCCATACCATCCTGTACGGGCTTAAAAAAGAATGGTAGTTTCTTAGCTATAGGAACAACCTTGTCCGTAAACATCTTCTTGGCATCCGATCCTGTCTTTGAAAGAATGCCTATGCGCCCATCCCTTGCCAGTGACCCTATATTCACACACTCTGAGGATGACATATATGAGAAACCTGACCGTCTAATCTTTAAGTATACCTGACCAAAACATCTATCGTCAGCCTTACACGCCTCCCAGTATATATAAAAAATTCTATTAGCCTCACGAAAGTCAGGATATCCAATGTCAATATTGGACCATTGCAAGTACATATAGTGAGAGCCTGTTATGTATGTAGGCTTTCCGTTATTCATAAAAAAGAAGCCATACTCTCTATTGTCAAATTCTTTTTCAATATACCCCACCCACTTAGATTTAAAATCATTGGGCATATTATTCCACTGGAAGATAGACTTTATCTTGCGAAGGTCTTTAGGCTCTTCTTCTTTTTCCCAATACTGTGACTCGGTATAATGTGATCTTGATTGACATTCTTTTGGAGTTGGCGGTAGTGCAACTAGCAAACCTTTTATATTTAGGATCTGACCTATCTTCCCATCTTTGGATATCACAACGATATCATATTCTTTATTGTAGCCATACGCCCAAGATTGCCTGCGATTTTTTCTTTTAATCACAGCCTTATCTATATAGTCATCTACTACAGAAAACAATTTATTTTGATCTTCGTTCTGCAAATCCTTGGTTTGTATCTATTTTTTTATCAATGGTTACAATGGAATCTATTTTATTTTTTTCTTCTTCTATTTTATCTAAGATAGCAAAGGCATCGAATATGGCTAACTTCTTTGTAGCCGCAGCATTCTTTAACCTGTCAGCCGCAAGATCATCATCTGGATTGGGTTTTATTATTTCCTCCTCAGCAATTTTTATAAGCTCATCTACTGCCTTATACCCTGCACTAATTATCCTTCTCTTTTTTTCTCTGTTTAATGTCATCATTTAAAGTATAATCTTTTTTGTTCTTAACTAACCAGCACACTTGTATAAGACGAGCATCGTCCCCTGCACCGTAGTTTTTTAAAATATTCCTAGAATGAAGAATATAAGATGGAAATACTACCAGTCTATTGGTTCTTGCTTTAGCTATAGCAGAAATAGTATTATCTTCATTATAAAGAGTTGTTCCATCTAGCTTGTCAATATTTTTAGTTAAATACAATATACAAGTTATCTCACCCATATCAGAATCGTGATGAACAAAATTAGGCTCTTCTTGTCCATAAGGACTCTGCCTTGCCATATTTAGTGACACCTTGTACTTAGGATATAATGCTTTTAAATAGTCAACTAACTCATCATTGCCTCTCTCTTTTACCCCTTTAAATAATCCTGCTGGAGTATCATATTCACTAAACCCATTGGAAAGAATCTCAGCTCTATATGAGTCTATATCACTAATTACATTATCAATTATTTCTATCTTCATAACACCATAGTTATCTGATGATCAAAAAGTCTGTATAGTCGATCTCCCTCCACCTCAAACTCGTAGTTACAATTAGGTTTGTAACCAACTATTGAACCTTCGGTTGCACCCTTGCTTTTTAAATAGCCATTAGGATAGACCATTAGCCCCATTAACGGCTCTTCTTTGTCGTTGGTATCTATTGACTTCACTATCTTTTTTATTGGCTTAATAAAGCAATATTTATCGTAGGCTGTCCACTGGTCTTTTCTTTTGTACATAAAAAATTGGTCAGGGTCAACTAAAAACAAATCGTCTTTCAGAAAACTCTTTCCACTTTTCTTTCTGCCGTACATATCGTTATAGAACTTAAATACATTGTGGTGTACGAGCAGTGTATCTCCTTTCTTCACTTCACCTTTATATCCTATAGGGACCTCAATCACTTCAGCCATTCTGTTTGAAGCCTTATGATTTTCTTCAGAAGTATTTACAATGAAGTCCATACCGCCTATTTTTTTCTCATTAATATAACGCTTACCACCAACAGGTCTCACTATAAAATTATACGGTGACTTCATATTAAAAGTTTATGTTATACTCAATACATGATGGCATTGCTACATTGAAAGACTTCCAAAGGGTTACCTCATTGTCTTTCTCAATCCATATTTTTAGAGACCCCCCCTCTTCCTTGATTAAATGTATAATGTACTTATTGCCAAGCACCCTCTGCCCCACAACATAGTTCATGCTGGATTTATAATCAGGCCCCACTGATATTTTTCTTATATACGATGCCATTTATAAAACTATTCTAAGTTCTCCTGTCGCTGTCATGTAAATGCAATCTACAACTAAACCCCCAGCAATCGCTGCTGCTTGATCAGCATAAGTGTCTAAACCACCTATATGTAAGTCTGTACCAACCGCTTTCTGTATCACAGAAGTTCTAAGTGTTGTTGAAAAAACATGGACTGCATTAACATCTCCTGTAGAAGTAACTGTTGCACCAGTAATAGTTCCTGAAGCATCAACTGTTGCACAATTAACAACACCTGTAGAAGTAACTGTTGCACCAGTAACAGTTCCTGAAGCATCAACTGTTGCACCATTAACAGCACCTGTAGCAGTAACTGTTGCACCAGTAACAGTTCCTGAAGCAGTAATAGTTGGAGCAGTAATAGCTAGTGTAGCAGCAAGATTGGTAGCAGTAATATCTCCTGTTAAAACAATATTTGCTGTAGCAGTATTACCTGCTGCTAGTACATCAGATAAAGCTATTCCTGATTTAAACAGCGTTTGAACATCTGAAAGTAAAAAATTTTTAGTAGCATCAGCAGGAGTCCCTCCTACATCCGTTCCTATCAGCTTATCCGTTAAGACAGGAGTGGTAGTGCTATATGAGCTTATCTTTGCCATTGTTATTCTGTTTTTTGTGTGACCTCTCCAGTTTCCATATTTATAACTGAATCCAGCCCGTATTTATCAATTAATTGTTTTTCCTTTGATTGGTATTCTTTTTTTAAACTGTCAATCTGAGATAGTATCTCATACTTCTTGATCTCTAACTCGCCTAATACTGACTTTGCATTATTTAATTTTGCTGTTGATTCTTTAATAAAATTTAATTCTTCTTCTTCTAATTTCATTGTATTTGATTTAAAATAATGATATTAATAAGGCAGTCGTTAACCCTACAGTTAATACTCCTCCTCCAACAAGACTGATTGTGTACTTTGTCTTTAACTTTCTCTTTTCTTTCTGCAAATGCTTTATATACTGATCTTCAACCTTCAATATCTCAGTATACTCTAGCTCTATATCTTTCAGCTTACCTATCTGGTTCTTCTGATTCCCAATAACAAACTCCTGGTTTGTTATAACCTGATGTTGTATAGACGTAAGAGCAAAACATGAATCTCTAAATCTCAGACACTCCTCTTGAAACTTCTTAGCAACCTCAAAGCTATCTAGCTTATTTGCTACCCTCTCAAGTATGTATCTATCAACACAAACTTTCTCACTTTGACAATCTGCGGATAAGACTGATGTCGCTAGAATCACTATAATTGGTAGTAGTGTATGCATTTTTTAATTTGTTTATCTCCCTGCTTATCTTCTCAAGGTTCTTTTTATTATTGGGAATAAAAAATTTCATAGAATCTATCTTACTATATAAAACTGTGTTCTCATTGCTCAACTGATCAAACTCATACTTCAACACATTAATAGTCTCCTGCATATTCATCCTGATCTGATTGTAGTTAATATACGGCTCAGGACTCTTACGGAATATTATAATAAAAAACAATATCAATAGCAACACAGACTGAATAATAAAAATTATATGTGTTGTAGATAGCTTCATTTCTCTATATCAGAAGATTCTATTAGCGTATAAGTAAACTTGTTACCCCATATTTTTGATGCTTTATGGCATATCTCCATAAACTCGTCAAAATCATCTGGGTCTTGAAATACTTGGCAGCCTGCGCTGTACTTGTTAATGTATGTTGATGCTTTGTATGCTGAAGACCTGTGTATGTTTATGCCAAAATAGCCAGATTGAATAGTATTTGTATTATAATCATATACATCATCTTTATTCCCATCACGATATACAGAAACTTCCCCATTACGCTGGCATAAGGCTTCATATTTCCCATTATGCTTATCAATCTTATATACACCCCTGTATTGTGCAGGAACTAAAATAGCCGTTCCCCCCTTAGAATTCATTGGATTCTCTATCCAATACTGCCCTGGATCTGTAGTAGCAGCCCAACAGTGGGTATGCCAATCAACTCCTAGTTTGTATGATATAGTTATATGATCATCATAATGATTAGTAACCCTATCTTCAGTAGACGAATTCCTTATTCCTATAATATTTACATCGTAGTCCTCTGAGTTAAACCACTTGTACCCCTTATGTTGAATAGCATCATAAATTTGCTGCAAAGTATACTTGTTCTTAACTTTATTAATCTTAGACCATGAGTCAGGTCCTACTATGCCATCTACTTCTAGTCCATTCTCTTTCTGATATTCTTTGACTGCCTGTTCAGTCTTGGGACCGAAATCACCATCCACTGTAATTCCAAGGAGGGCTTGAAGCTGTTCGACATACTCTCCTGTGCTACCTTTCTTTAGTTGCATCTTTTGGTTTTTAAAAAAGGAAGAGTAGTCTAGCCTTTAGTAAATGTTTAATTTTAAACCTATCCCTTATTTTTTTTTTCAACAGTATCACCTTTCTTATGGTCGCACCCATTCTTACCATTGCATTTTGTGCGTAACTTTTTAATCCTTACAGATTGCTTTTTAAGAAAGAAACAAAGTTTCTCGTTTTCTTCTTCGTAATTTATTTCATTATTTATCATAACAATAAAGTTTAATCCAATAATCTTAATTTATTATTAAGCATTACTTGAATAGTACCAACAACAGAGGAAACCTCTTGTAATGCTGTTAGATTTTCTTGATCTCTTTCTCTAATATATGTATTTAATTCTTTTAAATGCAATGCGTGTCTCTCTTTTGTTTCTTTTATTTCTTTTCTTAGTGACTTTCTCTCCACAGTCATCTCCACTTTTGTCTCTTTTTTATCTTTCCAAAGTGCATAGATACCAACTCCTAGGGCTATTATAACGGGAGTCTGTTCTAGTAGCGTAAATAATAATTGTTCCATAAGGGTTTAGTTTTTTTTATTAATTATTCTTCTTTTTTTTTAAGTCAATGTCTCTCAATTTCTCAAAAGACCTACCCCCAAAGTAAGCACCTATAACAGTAATCAACACCAGCTCTAATAAACTAATCCAATTGTCTGCTACATTGAACTTTTCAAAAACTCCATCAACAAAAATTAAAAGTATTGTCGTTAATACTAAAAATAATAAAACCACAGGTCTTACATTTTTTGATAGCCAATTATCTAGGTTCATTGGTTTATTTTCTGAGTATAAAAATACCGTTTCCGATTACTAGCATGGTTTATAGATTTAAAATGTTACCAAAGAGCTATGATGTCAGTAGCAGTAGTCCTTCCAGAACAAACTCTTTTTACTTGAATAGGGTGATATCCATTTGCTGCTGCTTGAAATTCTACTCTGGATGCATATTGCCCATTAGACATTACTACCTCTAAAACTCCAGCGACTCCAACATAAAGAACACAGGCTTGATTCCTGTCTTTATAGATGGTGTATCCACCAGCAGAATTTAAGACAGCTCCTCCTGCCCCATCATCTACAGTCAAACTAATGCCTGACACAATAGCTGTTATCCTTAGAGCTTGCCCTGCACCCCCATCGTGATATATTATGTCTCCTACTTTTATACTTCCATCCTCAAAAGTTGTCCCTGTTCCAGCGAGGGTATTTGTTAAAGTAATCGCACCAGTAGTAGATAGGATAGCATCTGAAGGACTAGGTATGTTGATATTGTTAGAAGGGATAACAACTAGTGCCGTTCCTGCCTGTAATTTTTGATATGCCATTTTTATTTGTTTTTGTTATATGGAAAAAGTTCGTTTAATTTATCTTTGCGCTCCTCACATCCGCACCCCTCTGAGCCAACTATATTCGTGACAACACGTATTATCTTCTTCACACCCGTCTTGGTTGTGATCTTGTCAATGGTGTCACCTAAGCCTTTGGACTTGTCCATTATTTTTTCTTCTTTTTTTTAGGAGGCTTATTTTTAGCTTTAGCTTTTTTAGCTTTATCATCTTTGTACTTTTTCAATCCCTTTGGTGTGTAAGCGTAATGCTTGTTCCCTAGTTTCGGCATAGTTATTTGGTTTTAAAT
>TARA_R110000765_G_scaffold205065_1_pt1 | contig 11758 bp, 19 predicted proteins | sample TARA_R110000765 | Tara Oceans TARA_R110000765 (sample SAMEA4398168) | marine metagenome | biome: Polar Biome; feature: [MES] marine water layer (ENVO:01000295) within the mesopelagic zone...; material: water (ENVO:00002006), including particulate matter (ENVO:01000060) such... | reverse complement strand
CCACTTTGACCCTTGTGGACACCTCCGCAGAGCCCGAAGTGGGGAATCGTGATTATCGATTAAAGCCAAACTCGCAAACGGTGTTTGCGCCTGTCATGGCGACGCAGCTAAAAGACTGCACTTCCGCATACGCTTGTTTCATGCTCGCCATGCAGGCGAAGTAGTGAAGTTCAAGATTGACGCCAGTCATCCCGTCGGCTAGTGCAGCACCGAAGTGCTCGCAGGCCGCTAAAGCTAGTTCTATCATTATTCCTCCGGTCTAAAACGGTATATCATCGTTGAAAAAATCACTACCTGGCGGATAGTCTCCTGTCTTCAACGGAGGCAACACTAACGCGCCAAACTCGGCACGGATTTTCTCTACGGTATCGTCTCCGATCAGAGAAGGGTCTATGTTCCGCAATGACTCCGACGCGTAGCTATTCGCATCCGTCCCGCCATTCTTAAACTCTCGCCCGTCAGACATCTTATATCCTGCATAATTTTCATCCTCGTTTCCGCCAGTGTATTCCGCGATCGTAACAAGGTCCGGTATGTACACATGGCTATCACAGCCAGCACGCTGCTCCTCAACGCTAAGTGCCTTGTTGTGATAGCTACAATCCCAAACGCCGTCACCGTCAACCAGTGGCGTTACATGCGTGCATGTGCGGCATGATACGGGCGGTAATTTATTCGAGTGACACACCTTGAAGAAGTCGCAAAATTTACACTGAAACCATGTCGGGTCTTCGCTGATCTTAGCAAGCGGCACCAACGAATTTACAACGTCAGCCGCGCGAGCCTCCAGGCGCTCCGCTTCTTCTTGATCGTAAGGTATGCGCTCCAGATATATCTGGTCATCGTCTTTGCAGACAACTATGTAGATCGCATGCTCTAATCTCCTCCCCCCGTCATTACCGCTCCAATGCATATACAATTGCATCTGCGAGTAGTGCTCCGGCTTGGCCTTTCTAACGCCGCCCTTCTCCATCGCTTTGTACGACTTTAGGTTCGACGTTTTAATCTCAAGCAGATGCCATTCATCCGGCGCTTCCGCAAATCCTAAGCCGACGCCATCAAGCGACCCGCCAACATGTCCACCAAGGATCGAATACTGAAACTGCTGACCAGTTCGCGGGTCTGCGTCAATAACATTCACGCCAGCAGCCCGCAAGTCCGCCACTAGTGGTCCCTCCTCGTCGTGTCCACGCCTAAATAGCCTCAATAGCCTCCCGCTATGCTTTGATTCGTCACCCCACCGAAAGCTATACCATAGCTCTCGCTCGCAAGGGCGGCCCAGAATGGACGCCCCGAGGTGGGCACGCGGAGGAGTGTTAAGTCGCTCAAGCGACTTATAAATCCCCGACAACGTGCTACCACCTTCCGCTTTAGCCAAGTCGACCACTTACGCGCTCCAGGGAGCGGCGGCAGCAGCAGGCGCTGCAGCAGCAAGGGCAACGCCGGCAGTTGGCATCACATTGCCCGACACAGCTTTGTACCCGCCGATATCGTTCTGGTCACCGTACTCCTCGCTCGTTCTGATCTTGACCTTGACCTGCAACGGCTTGCCGTGCAGTTCAGAGCTATCACCAACACCGCTAAGTCCTAGCGCGTCGCAGATCGACCCAAGGTCGCGCTTCGCGATATCGCACGCGGTCTCGTTCGAATTCCACAAATTCAGAATTGCGAACAATCGTCGATTAGCGTGAGCCCCGTCCAAAACCGAAAAGGTCAGCTTCAAGTATTCTCCGTTACCGGACTTCGCAATCACCTGCTCGCTTTCCATAATCGTTGCGTTGTACCAGCCCGCCGGTAAGACATCGAAATCATTCGTTGATTCGACTGTTGATGCGTCAAAGTTTAAATTAGCCATCTTCATCTACCTCTCTTAGTTGATTATCTTAGCAGCGATCGCTGAAAGATTTGGATTCTCGAATGGCGCTAATGCGCCAGACCTGTCTTTAGCGTCATATTGCAGATCTTTGAATGTCTGCAATGTACGCACCATCTGCCCTTCTCCGTCCGTCTCCGTCCTGTAAGCAAAGACAAGATCGAACAGGTAGGGTAGCTGCGGTCCAAGCTGCCGACCAGGCATCATCGGCCCGTAGAGCATCGCTCCGCTCAGTTCGTCTTTGTCTCGCGTCATCTTAGCAGTCATAAAGATGTTGCGCGGCAAATCACGAAACGCCTTGATTAAGCGCAGCATCGTCTCCGCCGTTTCGCCGTAAGCCTGACGCGGGTCTTGCGTCTTCGCTTTCAAAGAAGCCAAAGTTACTTCGGCGATCTCCGTCAGCGAGTCTAGACAAACCCAGTCGTATTCCTTGCCTTCGGCGGAGTCATTGATAAATTTATAAGCCTCCATCACGTCTTCAATACTTGAGACTTCAAGCACGTCGAGGTCATGTTCTCTCAGACTCATCAGCCCACCTTCAGCGCTAATGATAAGCGGGTTGCCGCCTGTAGTGGCGCACAGGGTAGTCTTGCCCGAGCCCGCGCCACCATATACTAGCGCTTTGATACCGCCGTCAGCCGCAGCCTGGCGGGTGGTCGTTAGCTTAATTGCCATCTGCTAGTCCTCCAGGTCAAATGTTACACTCACAGACGCCTTGCCGGGCGTTGTCGTGATGCATTGAGCGAGCATGCCAAACGCATCGCGGTTGGTGTACTGCAATTCGTGAAAATACGGCAAATTAATTTCGAGCTTGCTTCGTATCGCCGATAACGCTTCTGGCGGTAAGTCATCCTTAAAAGAAGCGTATGCTTTTGCATCTAATTTGCGATAGAGATTACCGGTCGTTTTAACTGTCCAGTGCCCGCTCTTGTACGTTGTTGACCCTTCGCGCTCGACTCCGATCATGTCAGCTAGAGCCTCCTCAGCTTTGACTCTCTGTTCGCGGGCCGCCGCTTCTATCGATCGCATCGTCATCAGCTTCTCTGCCGCCTCTTCCATTTCTGGGTTCTTTGAATCTTTCATGTCAGTTCCTCTACCGGTTTGCCTGTGCATTTCTGCTTGAGATGCGGAGTATAACAGAGCGGTAAGCGAGTGCAAGCGTTATTTTGAAATTAATCAAATTCTATTAATTCTCGCATACATTGACATGCATGAAGCATTGCTGTATAAGCCACCCTCTAACTCAAAAAAACAAGGTAGACGACGATGCTATTAACGACTTTCCGTTCGATCACTAGACCCGCCGCGCACACGTCCAACCTTTCGTGGAGCGAGTTCGTATCAGAGCATCTCCATAACTTTGATGTTCGCGAGAATAAAGACGGCCCCCTCTACTCGCCAGCAACATACGCCCTTGGCGGGTCGCGCGGAGATGCTGGCGTGGCGGCGAGCACGTTTATCGTGCTTGATATAGATAACACTGCGTTCGCAAATGATGTAAAGCGATGTTCAGAACAACCGACACTGCCAGAAGACCATGCAGATAATCTGGCGGGCGTTAGCTATGCCTGGCACAGCACGCACACGCATTCGAAGGATTGGCCGAAATGGCGACTATGCGTCGAAGTCGACCGTCAGATTTTACCCAGCGAGTGGCCCGCTGCCTGGCGCGGTTTGTGGTCGCTGGTCGGGTATGACCCAAACGTTGATACAACGTCGCGCGACCTATCGCGAGCGTACTACAAGCCGAGTTGCCCTGCAGCGACTGCAGACTCTAGATTCTCCGGACACCAAGACGGCGTCCCTCTGTCGGTCGATGAACTACTAGAAGCCGGTGCCGACGAGACTGAGTACCCACTAGGCGTAACACAAGGCGACGTGGCGGGTCGGAACGACCAACTCAAGCGCATGGCAGGGGCCGGCCTCAATAAAGGCAAGAGCGCACGCGAAGTCGCTAACGAACTAATTGTGCATGATTTTGAGCATCATCATCCGCCGCTGTTCAGCGACCCGCGAGAGTTTAACGGTTCGATCGATACCGCAGCGAATGCGCTCCGCTTTGTTCAAAATATTGAGGGCTCTATCGTCGCGCATATTGGCGCGGGCGGTACTACAATCGAACCGATAGCGCAAGTGCCATCAAATGTCGGAGCGTGGACGTTTGCCGGGGACTTGCAAGCGCCGATTTATCTTGTCGACCAAATCATCCGACGCGGCAATCTGTACGCGCTGTCGGGGCATTCTAACGCGGGTAAGACAGCTATCATGCTAGACCTGGCGTGCAGCATAGCAACCGGTAGAACGTTCGCTGGCGAGCCTTCAGAGCAGTCTAAAGTGCTGTTCTTCGCTGGTGAGAACCCTGAAGACCTGAAAGGTCGCGTTCAGGGCTGGGTCCGACATAATGACGCGGACATTGAGACGCTAGAAAGTAACCTACATTTCAAAGTCGGCAGTTCTCATAACATCGCGGAGATGTCAGAACAGGTAATCGAAGATTGTTTAACTAATCAATATAGCTTATTGATATTTGACAGCAAAACCGTGTTTTACAGCGGCGATGCTGAGGACGATAACAACCAGGCTGCGGCGGACGCGCTCGAATACAGGGCTATTCTTGATGCGCTGCCGGAGGATAACCGCCCAGCAATCATAGTGTTATGCCACGTCCCGAAGAGCGCCGGTCATGATGCGATCATACCGCGCGGCGGTGGCGGGTTCTTAAATGTCATTGACACTAATCTAGCATGCTACAAGCGCGGCGAGGGCGCGACCGAACTCTACATATGCAGTAAAATCCGTGGCAAAGACTTCGGGTCGAGATTCTTCGACTTGAAATCTCACGACCTACCTCTAATCGATAACAAAGGACGGCCTTTAAATACTGTCGTTGCTGTGCCGTGCGACGGCGAGGTGCTGGAAGCCGAAGCGGTCAGAACAGAACGGCTAGTGCTGCGCATACTCGATCGAGACAATACAGCATCTCTCGCTAATATAGCGCATGAACTAGACACTAATCGGTCGATGATTCAGCGATGTATCAAACAGCTTGAGGGCTTCGGTCTGATCGCTAAAAACGGGCGATATCCGACGATCACAAAGAAAGGCCGAGAGGACTTGCTTGAGCTAGATAGTGCTGTTTCCGATGTATCAAGTGCTGTATCACGGCCATGGTCATAATACAGACGTTTGATACAGCGATTTGTCTTGATGTATCACGATACAGTTTGGCCGATACAGCGTGATACAGCAAACTCTGAAAGTGGCTGATATCAACACCTCTGGCTGTATCACCGGTGTATCACGGTTTAGATTTTACGGTACATAAAGGGTACCTTTAGGTAGATAATTATCTACTGTATCATCAATCACATTTACTATAGTACGGCATTTGATACAGCAGCGATTTCGGGCCTGTTTGAAGTGCTCGAAAATAAGTGCATGGAGTTGTTGACAGGGAGTCGGTAATAACCGATACTACTTACATCGACTAACTGAACAGAAGGAAACACCGAGATGGAATCACGAACAGACTGGGGAATTGAATTAGAAGATCGAACAATTACTCCTTATCGCACGGAGAACGAATGGGAGGATTATTGGATACGCCTTGAGGACGAGGCGAAGGAAGAAGAATAACGATAGACACAACCGGGCCAAGGATGGCCCCTAACCAACAAGGTAGCAAGAAAATGAAAGATGTAAAATGTCACGATTTAGTTACATGTTCGACCGATGATGACGCGCCAATCTATCGCGTGCTAGCGGTTGATGGCTTCAACGTTAGAATGGCAGACGCGTCTGTTGACGTGCAGCCACAGAACATTGACCGAGACCTGTTGTTACGGCCAAGCCTCAAGCAACTTGATAGGTACTTTATGCCGGTATAGTAGCCAGCAATCAAACCACCCTGGGCCAAGGACGGCCCTAGCTAGAGGTAGACGAACATGAGTGCAAACGAGAGCGGAGCGCGACACTACCGCGCAGGCGGCGGAACCCAACCTTGGGACTTCATCGCCGAGCAGGGGCTCGATTTTTTCGAAGGCAACATCATCAAGTACGTTGTACGCTGGAAGCAAAAGAATGGTGTCGACGACCTACGCAAAGCTCGCCACTACCTGGATAAACTAATCGAAATGGAGGTGACAGAATGAGTAACGCAGCAGCAGTGGTGAGAGTTCGAACGAACGACGGGTGCCGCGTAGCAGTGCTCTGCAAGACCGGCACTAAGCTAGCTCACCTAGTGTGGATCGAGTCTGGCGGAGTACGTGCGACACGACAGCCGAAAGATATCTTACGCAAAGCTCAGTATCTCGACTATCCGCTCGCGAAGGCAGTGAAAGGTATGCTGACAGCAGGTAAGTCGCTCGGTATAACGAAAGCTGGCTCGCGGTTACTGAAGGATGCTGTAAAGCGTCGACTGCAAATTGGCACTGATTAAATGTCTATAAGCATGACCCACGAAGACCCAGAAAAATGCTTCGGCGCTGCCGTGGCATCTGGGTCACTCTCAACAGATACAACTGCTGAGAATTTTATTGGCAGATATTTGTATGTCTGCACATATCGCGACGGGCATGACTCCGTTGACTACTTCAAGAATATCAAAACGCGCAGCGGGTGCGTGACCGTGATGCGGCCTAAACAGAATCAGGAAGACACTTATGACCTGGAACTATAGAGTATATAAACGTATGTTAGATGATGGTAGTGCGTCCTACGGGATCCATGAAGCGTACTATGATGAACATATCAGTGAGCCTAGCGGGTACACATCACGTGCTGTATCAGTCGAGGGCGATAGTGTGGCAGACTTAAGCAAGGCGCTAGGACAGATGATAGAGGCGTTGAGTAAAGATGTACTAGAGTATGATAACGTATGAGATATGTGTTGACTTATCGATGTCGTTCAGTCAGACTCTCTATATCGACAAACCGAACAGAATAGAGGCAAACGACATGAGCAACACAGTCACACGCGAAATCCCGCTATCAGTCACACGCGCTGGCAAAACATATGATGTGCTCATCGAATGCCGTGGCGAATGGACAGGTGAGAACCGCCCGGCGACTCGCTTTGACCCGGCGGAAATCGTTGAGTACACAATTTATGATATGCGGTTCATCGAAGCGGAGGGGCTGATTGATGACGTCGTTGCAGAGAATAGCGCAGAATCCGTCGATTGGTTGACAAGCCTTCCAGACACTGATTATGAAAGCCTGGATGTGCCGGTCGAGATTGTGCGACCAGGCAGACCGGCGATTGAGCTAGAAATTATCTACGAGCGAAAAACACCGCTCGAATGTTTCCAGCTATCAGCACGTCCCCACTTCATTTTCTCGGTCGAGGACTATTGCGCCAGCATCATTAGCGACGTGAGCTAGAGAGAAGGGCTCTGTACTGTCCGTCACTGGACGCAGAGCCTTACCCTAGTCAACCCCCCTGGTTGATGTAGATAATGCAGCCACGGCGCTTATATGAGGTCTAAGGGCTATTGCAGATTTAATTGGAGACATATCAGATGAAGAAAGAGACATTCGCTTTGATCGCAGGACTCATACGCTCAACGCTAGACACGAGCGGGCGCGACACGCATCAAGCGGCGGTTGAAGCTGTGGTGCAAACTGCCGCGCTATTCGACGTCTTGGATGCCTACTGGCAGTGCGATTTTTGCGGCTCTAGAATAGACCCGGACAACGACCAGGACTGGTACGGCGCACTTTTTTCGCACGCTGACGCGTCAGATCGCTTTGTGCGAAATCTGTCAGCGGCATATTGCGGAAGCTGTCTCGCTATTAATGTTAATCTCAAGGAGTGAAAGACGGATGACAACATTAGACTTCGACCTGCCGTACGGCGTATCTGCGAATGCGGCTTATGTACGCACGATGCGTGGGATAGCTCTGTCGAAGACAGGCCGAGCGTATCGCGCAGAAGTCGGGCGAATCATCAAAGAACTCGGCATCGATAAGAACGTCGAATGCAGGCTAGAATTGACAGTTGAATTGTACTGTCCCGACAAGCGACGGCGCGATATTGACAACTTAATCAAGCCGCTGCTTGACGCACTAGAGGCGGCGAACGTCTTTGTTAATGACGAGCAATTTGATTCGATACATATTACGCGCGCAGGCTATGAGAAGCCCGGCAGGATGCGCGTCGCGATAAAAGAGCGGGTCGAGTTCGACTCACTAAATTGGGCACTTCAGAACTGTAGCTAATAAAAAGGGTAAAGCATGAGTCATCCGAACAACTTTCGAAACAATTTGGCAGAATCCGTATTCCAGCTTAAGTACGCGCAAGGATCCTCCGACACTTGGCATAACTTGGCGCAGCGGCTAGTCGACCACGTTTGTGGCGGTACTGACCCGCTGATGTCGCAGTCAGACAGGGACCAATTGGTGCAGTACATCTATGAGCGCAAGATAATGCCTGGCGGACGATATCTGTATTATGCAGGTCGTGATGCTGCGTTCTTTAATAACTGCTACTTACTCAAAGCGGAAGAGGATACTCGCGAGGAGTGGGGTGCGCTGGCAGAGCGAGCTAGTAGCTGCTTGATGACCGGCGGTGGCATAGGGGTCGACTATAGCCGATTGCGTGCCTCTGGCGCTGCACTCAAGCGCACTGGCGGCGTTGCGTCTGGTCCTTTGCCGCTTATGCACTCTATCAATGAGATCGGTCGTAGCGTCATGCAGGGCGGCTCACGACGGTCTGCTATATATGCAAGCCTCGACGCTAGTCACGGCGATGCGGGCGATTTTCTGAAAGTCAAGAACTGGGACGAGTACCCTGTGGGCGACACTGGTAAGACCCTGGCGGATATAAAATCGGCTGATTTCAATTTCCCGTGTCCGTTGGACCACACGAACATCAGTCTGAACTACTCTGACTCGTGGCTAGAGATGGAGGACAGGCATCTAGACCCGATATTTGTCGCTAATGTCAGACAGGCTATGATGACCGGTGAGCCAGGGTTCAGCTTTAACTTCGGGGCGCAGGCAGACGAGACGTTACGCAATGCATGTTGCGAAGTAACGTCGAGAGACGATAGTGACGTGTGCAACTTGGCATCAGTTAACCTTGCGGAAGTGGGCGACTTGGAGGAAATGGCTGACGTGGTGACGTTGGCGCAGCAGTTCCTGCTGTGCGGTACGCTGCGTGCAGACCTGCCGTACCAAAAGGTTCATGATGTGCGCGCGCTCAATCGTAGGCTCGGACTGGGGCTTATGGGGATACACGAATGGCTGTTGAAGCGCGGTATTGACTACTCTGTGAATCCTGAGCTAAGAAGCTGGCTATCGGTCTATAGAGATGAGTCAACGAAAGCTGGTAACGAAATGGCGGACTTCGTTGGCGTGTCTCGGCCCGTTGCGCACCGCGCAATAGCACCGACCGGCAGCATCTCGATCTTGGCCGGCACCACCTCTGGCATAGAGCCCGTCATCTATTCTGCGTACAAGCGCAGGTACTTGACCGGCTCTAGCACATGGAAACATCAATTCGTCATTGATGCGACAACCCGGCACCTGGTAGAGGAAATCGGTATCAACCCGGCGAACATTGAGACAAGCTCAACACTGGCGTCGTATCCGGAGAAGCGGATCCGATTTCAAGCTAGCGTACAGGCTTATGTTGACATGGCGATATCTTCGACGCTGAATTTGCCGCAGTGGGGTAGTGAACTCAATAATGATGACAGGGTGGAACAGTTCGCGAGGATAATCAGCGAATATGCGCCTAGACTCAGGGGCTTGACGTGCTACCCGGACGGGTCACGCGGCGGTCAACCGATAGTCGAAGTACCGTACAGCGAAGCTCTCGGAAACGAGAACGTCGAGTATTTAGAACACGACATCTGCGACATAACCGGCGGAGGAACATGCGCATCATGAGAACTGAAGCATTAGAACAAACTAGAGATAGTCTTCACAGATGGTCAAAATGGTGTCGACCAGGTAAGACGCCTGGCGGCTTCGCTGGTGAGACTATCGAGCACAGCTTGATGGTGTTCGGCGGTGGCAGGCCGAAGGGCAAGGGGAGGATCTCAGAGCCGGACCATCCGCTAGAAGAGCGTGTTGAAGCTGCGGTGACGAGCATGCCGGCGGAGTTGAAGGTGTATATCGTCGCGGAATACATAACCAGAGGCTCGCCTTCGCAACGTGCGGCGGCGACGTTTACGTCTGTGCCTAAATATTACACCGAGCTTAATTCGGCGCTCTGGTGGCTGCATGGGAATGGCAAATGTAAATAAGATTCTATAACTTGAGCAATTTATAGAATGAATATAGCTGTTTACGTCTCTTGTCTGTATAATGTCCCATCACCCAGCAACTCACCGATTATCTCGCAATAACAGGTTAACTCATGGCTGCACTAGACGAAGCTATCGCAGAGATACACACTAGCGTTTCGCGTCTAGAGATCAAATTCGATTCAATGTCAACTCTACAGCAGGATCTTAAAGATCTACTCGAAGGCGATAATGAGTCGCCCGGCATACGAATAAAAGTGGACCGACTTGAGCAGGCGCAAGCGTCGCACGGCAAGATCGTGGGCTGGTTTGCGAGTCTGTCGATCGCTGGGATCGCAACTGCGGCGGCGTCTTTATTCAGATGGTCATAAAAATTCTAGGCCGAGATTGGAGCTTGGAAGACGTGGACTATGAAATCATAAACGGTTTCGGAGCCGAAGGCGGGACGATCGCAGCTAGTCGTAGAATCATAATATCAGACTCACTCGAAGGCGACGCACGTCGCGAAGTAGTAATACACGAGCTTCTGCATGCGATCTGGTCAGAAACAGGCGTCGGCATCGGGCTAGATGACTTCGAAGAACGGATCGTCACGGCGCTAGCGCTGGGCTTATCGTCGATAGTCGATTGCAATGACACAGCAACATTGCATGATGCGCTCGATGGCGAAGTATAGCGAGGCATCATCTGCGCGGCTCATGACCGCTTGTCAGCCGCTTAGAGACATTTTTGAAGTAGTGATCGAGACTTATGACTGTACGATACTTCAGGGCCACAGAAGCGAAGCACAACAGAACGAATACTTGAATACGGGTCATAGTCGCGTAGCGTGGCCGAAATCAAGACACAACAGCCAACCTTCTCTCGCCGTTGACGCCGCGCCGTACCCGATCGACTGGTTCGACAGAGAACGATTTGTGCATTTCGCCGGGTTCGTTCGTGGCGTTGCGTACGCTAAAGGATACATCGTGCGATGGGGTGGAGATTGGGATAATGACTTTGATCTACAAGATCAGAAGTTCATGGACCTCGTTCACTTTGAGTACGTCAGAGACGTATAGACACATAGAGAAAAATGTGCTATACGTTGAAGTACATTCTAAACTGGTAGAACGGTTATGCGACACTTCTTTATCCCGGACACGCAAATACGCGCAGGCGTCGATACTGACCACATAGCAGCAGCAGGCCGCTATGTCGCCGAGAAACGACCCGACAAGATCATAATGATCGGCGACTTCTGGGACATGCCGTCATTAAGTTCGTACGATAAGCCGGGCTCCGAGGGCTGGGAAGACAAAGACGTAGCGTCAGACTTCGCAGCAGGCTGCGAGGCCATGGCGGAGATGATCGGCCAATGGAGCGGCATCAAGGACTATAACCCGATGATGGTGTTCTGCATGGGCAATCATGAGAACCGCGTCGCCAGGGCTCGCGCTGACCCCGAGAACCGCAAGTTCAAGAAGTATCTGAGCGACGATAATTTTAAGCTCAAAGAGATGGGATGGAAAGTGGTCCCGTTTCTCAAGCCGATCACGCTAGACGGAATCGTATACTGTCACTATCTCACGAGCGGATTAATGGACCGCCCGCTTGGAGGGCAAGTTGAGACCAGGCTCAAGACAGTCGGACA
>TARA_R110000765_G_scaffold412070_1_pt1 | contig 11760 bp, 9 predicted proteins | sample TARA_R110000765 | Tara Oceans TARA_R110000765 (sample SAMEA4398168) | marine metagenome | biome: Polar Biome; feature: [MES] marine water layer (ENVO:01000295) within the mesopelagic zone...; material: water (ENVO:00002006), including particulate matter (ENVO:01000060) such as...... | reverse complement strand
ACACTCGAAACTACGCATATGCGACATTCTGATCTATGGCAAGGCACCATCTTCGAGGGTTAATGGCGAACTATGGCGCGGCTGCTTTCTGGGACAGGGTAGACCTGCACAATACCGGATCAAGTGGAGCCACACCCAAAGAATACCACTGGATTGACGCGACCCATGATCGGGATTATCGAGATTATGAGTTGTCTCGAAGTAGTGCGCGGTGGTTTTTCCAGCCAACAACTGGTGCCACATGGGGCAACTCTATTGTTAATGGGGTTAATCACAGCATACCCAAGCCGTCAGGGATTACGGTTAATGAAGGATACCTTCACGACTCTGGATCTAATAGCCCCCTTGCTAAGAGGCGGGCCAATGAACAAGGCAAAGAGCCAGACAGGTCTGGAGGACACCTTGTCCCAACCTCTCCGCATACATGCCAAACATCCGTAACCATTGCAGCAGACAAGCAATTGCAAGGGACTCCCATATCATCGGGTGGTGGTGCCTACCACAACCCCGTAAAGAGTTCGGGCGATTTCCCCTATACGCTTGAGGGCTGGTGTAAGGGTGGAACAAACGGAATGGTTCTTGGCGTAAGCGTATGGCTAGACCCAGCCAACTCTGGTTCATCAAACAAACCAGCCGACTCGTGGCGGTATCTTGGCGTAGGTATGAAAAATGGAATACCAATTGCGATGTGGGGCGGGTGGGATGATGTGGCTTCTCAACTTGACGAAGGCCCAGCAATAACGCAGCAGGATTATCACGAGGCTTGGCCAGATCCAAACTTAACTCGCGGCGTTGACGGGTATGGCTGGAACTACAGCACATCGTCCACCGCAAACACATTCAACGACGACGGCGATGACCTTTGGCATCACCTTGTGATGGTTGTAAAGAGCCAGAGGTGGATTCAGGTTTTCTATGATGGGCGGATGATTCTAAACGCCAAGGATAAGTTCTGGCCAGTACAAGGAGGAAGCACCTATGCACGCCTTCGATTGTTTGATGACACCCTGGGCAGTGAGGCCAGTGGAGATGATCGGCAACTCTTTAAGTTCAGCCAGTTCTCGTCTTCAGAAAGGTTTTCCATGCAGGTTGGGGGTATGCAACACACCTATGACTCCGGCGGCAGCACAACAAACAACCTACACACTTTTAATGGTGATGTTGCCGCTTGTGCCACCTACGACCGGGAACTAGGCGCAGAAGAGATCATGGACCACTATGTGACCATGACCCAGGCATACACGATTAAACTATTGGGCGACAACGACAGCACTGGATCTGGAAACGGAGACACTTCTGGATCGGTTCATTCTTCTGGTTACTGGGTTGGTCCACAAGGGCTAAGAGAAGTAACAAGGCCCAATACATGGGGATCTGGCAACGCCGATATGTTCGGCATGTACCACGACAGGCTATGGCGGGATGCGTCTCAGCCTTCGATGGAGTTTCTCTATAAGCCGGGCGGAGCTGCGCTTTCATTCTCTCCACTGACGGATCTTACGACCCTGACACAAGAAGAAACATGGAGCAGTGATAGCTCTGTTGCTGACAGGCGAAACGATTGGACTGCCGCCGATGACTCGGGCCCTTATCAGAACAGCCGTGGATTTGGTGTTCTAGTTTGTGCCGCACCACTCTATGTGTGTGAATCAGGCATCAGTGAAGGTGGGCCAGCATACCCGTGGGCAAACGCAGCAGGCGGAGCGTTGCCATCTTGGGTCGGATCTACTGCCGCCGGGCAAGTTGCGGCAACTGCTACTTGGGAATACAAGTTGTTTGACAACTTTGGTGGTTCTCTTGACTCTGGATCTAACGAGGGGACAGGCGGACTATTCAGGATAGGAAAGAACGGCTCCGCTTCAACGATTCAAAACTACTGGCTAGATGGAATAACGGGCGCACACGGCCTCACTGCTACCAACATAAACAGTGGGTACGAGGGAAGCATTCGACATGCGGCCATCATTGAAGATCGCCGGTTCTCTGTGCTGTCTTCGATACAATCACCCAAGAAGATATATGGGCTAGTTGATCTACAAGAAACCACCTCGTCAACGGGCGGGGCAGGCAGCCACACATGGGGATCTTCGAGAGGTTATGACCTATCTTCGGCAGCCCTGAGTTACCCAATGCGGTTATTCCAAGCAGCCGACAGCACAACATATACAGCAGACACAAGCGCCAACGCCCGTGGATGCCAAGAACCGATGATGCGGCTGGGCATGGCTGCATTCTTTAAGACCGGCCTCATCCCAGGATCTGTTGGCGACACAAGCGAGATACCCCTCACTAGACTAGAGAGGGCAATCCGGGGCCGTCCGCCATCTAGGACAAGACAATCAACACAAGCACCGAGGAGATGGTTCCACTGCACCAGAATGGCACTACCTCGTAACACACGTTCGAGGCTGCGCGAGCGCTAGACAGGCCAGTGGATCACCAAGCACTATGAAAAAAATTACACATGCAGGGATCTTGGCGTTGTTTGGTTGCTCCCAGCCTCAACCCACAATTCGCATCACTCAGGAGGATGGCCGAATGATTGAAGTAGCGGGTATACCAGGGGCAACCGAAGCCGCAACAGCAACCATCACCAATGATGGGAGCGTCGTCGTTAGCACTGGGGCGGGGCAAGGGCTAGACCAAGCACTGAACGCACTATCAGAAGCAACTTCGTGGCCAGCAATGGCCCTTATCCTGTTTGGTCTGGCAATCCTATGCCTCTCATTTAAGTTCCCTATGCTCCCAAGATCAACCAGCATGATTCTTATCGCTGCTGGTATAGGTCTATTGGCATTTCCTGTACTGTTAGATCGGTACTCAATCTTTGTATTCATGGGCCTAGCCGTGGTTGGCGGGCTGTTCTTATTCGGCATGTGGGATAACCGCAATAAGATCCGAGCCACCCCTCCTGAAAGGAAGTAACCATGGCATCAGAAATAAAAACAAACAAACTTGACACCTACAACGCATCAAAGGTCGAGCTTGTAACAAAGCTAGACATTATCTCTGGTGGATCAATCGACACCCAGTCTGGTGCCGGAGCCGTGGATTTTGGAAACGCTTCCTCTGTTTCGTTTGCTAACAACGCAATCGCTGGCGGTGCAATTGCAGCTGGCTCGGCAGAGTGTTCGCTTGCAAGTGGAACTGCGGTAAAACTTGCGCCTACATCAACTGGAGTTGTTGTAACCGGCACCATTACTGGCGCTACTACCATCAACGCAACCACAGATGTCCAGCTTAATGGTGTGGGCTTGCGAATGTTCGACCCATGGGCCTGGGGTCGGTTCACCTGCAACATTACCATCTCAGCGGCTGGGGCTGTCACGTTGGATACACTTGGAGAGGCTGTTACCGGAAGTTCTGAGGGGTTCAACACAGGACACTCAAGCAGCGGGGCAGGTGTACCGGCATCCAACAAGATTCAGATTTACTACAACACAGTGAACACCACTGGTGCGGAGGCAATGGTTCAACTCCAGATTTATGGAGATCCCGGACTCAGTAAGGTGTTGGATTACACGTTTGAAACGCACGACGACCGGGTAATAGTCGTGTTCCCGGTCCAGGTAGACGCACTCGACTCCACCAGCTCGACGGCAATCGAGGCTTCAATCTTAGTTTTCTGCAAGTCCAATTGATAAGGAACAACACATGAGTTTATTGTCTTTTCTTCTAGGAGTGGCCATTGGTGTGATTGCATACCCAATCGCAATGGCTGGAACAAGATGGGTATCGAGTCGAATTAAAAACCATGGCTGATAAGCACCGCATCATAAATGATGTGCTGAACCGACTTGGCAAAATTGACCAGTCTGAGGACAGCACAGTAGACCCTGGGAACAAAACATCAGAGGGTCCGGGCGGTACGTCAACCGCTTCTCATGTCGAGCGGCTCCTAAACAGTAAGACAGACATACTCCTTGCAGAGGGCTGGTATTTCAACACCAAGTGGGATGTAGAAGTAACCCTTGATGCCTCAAGCAAGGCAGAGGTTGGCAGGCTAGAAACAAAGGTCGCAACAAACATCGCTGGCATTACCGAAGCGAATCCTGCTGTGGTAACAACAACAACAAATCACAAGCTACAGACTGGCGACAGGGTTTACATCGCTGGTGTGGTTGGCATGACAGAAGTAAACGACAGGTATTACACCGTCAAGAAAGTATCAGACACAACGTACAGCCTTAATGGGGTTAACTCCTCGGCGTACACAACTTGGTCTAGTGGCGGCACATCTACTGGCCTCTATGACATTTACCACATCGATACTTGGGGTGGGTCATCTTCAAACAATGTTGTTCGTCAGGGTGAATACCTGTATGACTTAGGCGAAAACAAGGATACGCATGGCGGATCTCTAAAGGTCACCTACATATATGAGGTGGAATGGACAGAACTACCACAACCATTCGTGGAGTACCTGACGGCGTGTACAGCGTTCTACTTTAACCGAGCGTTTATCAACAACACAAACGCAGATGGTGCCCTGAGAATTGAAATGGAGAAGTCGGATGCGAGTATGCGTCAGGCTCAAACTAGACAAGTTGATGTCAACTTATTGAACACATATGAAGCAGCGGCTATTAGAGGTCGATCTCGCTACACAACCAGAAGGACTAACCCGCTATGGCCATGACAGACAATCTATTTAACTCCTCCGACTACTCGTCGGCAACACCTGCTGACTATCTGGACGACATCAATGAGGTCCTTGAATCCATTGGTGAGTTCCCCGTAACCACCGCACCGACCACCTCGGCGGGCACAATGATCCACGAGAGAGCCCTACGGTTTCTTGAGCGTGCAAACACCCGCGTCCAGGCCCAAGGCTGGCCGTGCAATACAAAGATGTCTGAATCCATCGCTAACTGCGAGTCAATCTCAGAGTCTGATGGGTTTGTTGTCTTCTTGCAGGGGTCTGGAGCCGATGGGCACAGAACTCTGACACTTCGCAGGACCGAGGCGGGTGGACCCAGGGTTTACGACGCAGATGCTGGAACGGAACTAAACACAGCCGCTGGGGCCGTCACGGTTGACGTTGTTAGGAAGTTGAGATGGGATGTACTCCCAGACCTCCTTCAGGCCAACATCGTCTCTAGTGCAGCGTTGGATATGCAGCGTCGTCTTCAGGGTAGCCCACAGGCAGATGCGTTCTACCAGCAAGAGAAGATTCTCAGGGACCAATCATCAGAGCGGATGAACCCAATGAAGAAGAACTCCCCGCTTATGAATACGCAACCACTTCAACAACAGCAAGCGCCACAACAAGGTTGATATAAATGGCTGATGCCCAAGTAACCCAACGAGTCCGATCAATGTCCAATGGGATAAGTACCCAAGCTCCAACGGTACGGTTTCCAAGCCAAGTTGAAGATGCCACCAACGTGAACTTCTCCATCTTGGATGGCGCGGTTAAGCGGCATGGGTCTGACGCTAAGTTTCGACTAGGTGGTGCGGCTGTGGGGCAGAACTATGCAATGCACCTGATTGAGCGAGACGAGAAGGAGCAGTTCCTTATTGTCTACGGGAAGGGCGGGTACATGAAGGTGGTGGATCTAGTAAATCCCACCAATACCGTGACCGTAGTTTCATCTGGGACATTCAGTGGATACCTGACATCCAACTCGCCGGAAGTTTCAGACATTCGGTTTATGACCATTGGTGATACCACGTTTGTTCTGAACCGAACGGTTGCAACAGAACTTTCTGACCCCGACATCCTAGGTGGAACTCAGTATGGCTTCAAGCCAGAGTCTATGCCACACAGGCTGGTGGTGACAGGGGTATCTGAATCTAACAATGTTGTATTTACGGGTAGCCCAATTCCATGGACAGACAGAAACTTCTACGAGCAGGTTATTACAAGGCCATCTATTAGCCCGCCAACACAAGGGACCTTTGCACTTAGTTTCAAGGGCGAGTCCACGGTAAAGTATTTGAACCCAGGCGAAACCGGGAAAACCGATGATGACACCGAATACCACATCCCGTGGGACGCGGAGGCCAGTAACTTTGTCGAGGGTGCCGAAGGCGATGGAATTGACCAGTATCTTGAGGTCCTAAACACTGTCGGCAACGGCAAGACCATCTGCATTCATGGCCCACTAAAATCTGACTCCATCATTGTTGAGTTTAGTAGGGATCTAAAGTTAGGCGACGGTTCTCCTGACTTCCCCGGTGGCACCAGTGGGCACCTGTTGTCGGTGGTCAACTATGATCTGAACAACACTGCTTACTTTGTTGAGCGGGGGTCAGATGAAAGAAACCCGCCACCAGACCTAATAAAGAATAACTACGCTATCTCCGACATGGCGTATTACCGTGGGCGACTTGTCTTTGTTTCTAGGGATCAGATTATGATGTCTAGGGTTGACGAGTTATTCAACTTCTGGATTGATCGGCCATCAGCCCTTGCTGATAGCGATCCAATCTCTATGCAAATCGCGTCCACAGATGTTGCTGAAATTGAGTATGTCGTAGAGTTCCATGGAAGCCTTCTCATTATGACGAGGCAGGGTCGTCAGTATTTCCTAGAGAATGTGACAACTCTTTCGGCATCTACAGCTGCGATTACACCGTCAACAAAGTATGAAACTCTTACTAACGTCCGGCCTATTAATGTGGGCTCTAACCTGTTTATAGTTGGCCGAGCAGAGGGGTTTGCACCTATATGGCAATACTTCTTTGATGATCGAATGGACACCAGCAAGGCAGTTGATGTGAGCAAGCAGGTACGCGGCCTACTTCCATTGACTATTGGAAACATTGCAGGCAGCACAGGAAGCCAAACACTGGCCGTGATTTCAGATACTCCAGCAACCGAAGTACCCAGCAATTCATACGACGCAATAGCAGACGGGAACTGGAATGCTTATGGAACATGGAAACACCGAGGCGGATCAAACCTGACAAGCTCTGAGATCACACCTCAGCCACAAGACTCTGTTTCAACGCTTGGCTTTAGTGTTATTCAGACTGATTCATATGAGGTAGAAGAAGGGTTGGCAGCAACAAATTCATCTCATCTCTATACGTTTCGGTGGTGGGACGAGGGGATGGAGCGAGTCCAAGCCGCGTGGTCTAAGTGGGACTACGGCAAAGAGAACCTTCTTGATTGCGTCAGCGTCGATGATGCCCTTTACATTCTGCGGAGAGATGATGCAGGCAAGACTGGCTGTGAGATTCTTATTGACAAGGTTGGGATGGGCGACGAACAGCTGGCCAAGACTGGGTTCACATATGCAGTCCGTTTGGACCAGCAGATGAGAGGTGGTGGCGGGACAGACTGCCCTGCCACCTACGACGGAACTGGACACAGCGGCGTTAAATACACCAAGTGGGAACTGCACCTAAATGGCACAGCCGATGCGGACAGGCTTCACGGCCACAACATCAACGCCGCCGTTCTAGGAGGTGGCTATGCCGCCGCTTATGATGGGGAGTTGTTGATCCTAGAGGATGCTCGCGCTGGATCTGACACCGGAAAAGAATGGGTCTACGCATACGCAGATGTTCAACCCGCTTCCGTAGCAGCACTCGCTGGAAACTACACCAGCCGGGAAGTAATGCTGGGAAGACGGTTCGATACTGAGGTTGAACTAACAAGGGTGTTTATGAGAGGCGAGGACAATAACCCCCTTACCGAGGGAAGGCTTCGATTAAACAAGCTGCTTGTAGACACGGTTAATAGCGGCGACTACCAAGTCGTTGTTAAGACGGACAACACCGCACAGCCTGACAGAACATACGACATTACACACACAGGGTTACCTGAATACTCGACAGACTCGGTGCATGTAACATCAAACTCCGAAGGCACTAGAGTATTCTTGAAATCTACTGACGCACAACCATGCGCCTGGGCCTCGATTGAGTGGCACGGGCTGTATTCAACAAACATCAGATAGGAGGCATTCCAATGGGAGTTTCAGCAGCGGTAATCATAGCCTCCTTGGTTATTGGTGGTGCTACGGCGTATGCGTCGTATGAGGAAACAAAGGCAGCAAACGAGCGGGGGAAGAAAGCTGCGATACACAGAAACCTCGCCCTGGCTGACCAGTACGCCCTCGAAGAACAAAACCTAGCCGTTCAGACTGAGAGAGAAACAACAAGGCTGGCCTACGAAAAGCACAAGAAGCGAGAAGCGATTGCTACGGCCATGGCTGGATCTGGACGGGCTTCAGGACAAGGAAGCGGCCTGCTGCTGGGTAGAGCAATGTCCGAGTCTTACAACTTGGCCGCTGGTAGGGTTGGGGCAGATGCCAACTTCAACAAGAAGCAAGCGTATATGTCAATGGCTCAGCAACAGCAGTCTTCTTGGGATCAATATCTAATGTCTCAGAAAAACCCATTGCTGAACGCTATCGCCACAGGAATGCAAACAACAGCATCGGGCATGGCTATGGGGTCAAGCTTGAAAGACATGAAACCGAAATGGTTCGCCCCCCCGAAAACGGGTTAGGAAAACATAAAACATGGCAAAGAAAAGAAACACCACTGGGCTCGGACTTCTTGGTGGTGGTCTTACGGATGCGCCCGCTACACCACAAACCAGACAGAACAAAACCTACGTCCCGCCACTTGGGACAATCTCTCAGGCGACTAGATCAGGTGGGGATGACATCTCGACGTTTGCTCGGAACCTAATGGGTGCAGCGCAGTTGACCATGAAGGCGGCAAGCAATTGGACTTCCGTTGATCGTGGGCAGGGTGCTATCGCAGGCAGGGAAGCGCTGCCGAGCTTGGTGGCACAGATCCGATCAGATGATCCGAATTGGGAAATGGAGGGTGGCGTATACGGCGAGGACGGCAAACTCAGGGATACGGCTAAGGTCGAGGCGTTTGTCAGAGAGAGGATTCCGGACCCTGGAGGATCAGGATCTTTTAACGAATCTTACGATTCCAGAGTTTTCCCAGAGGTTCTTAGCGCCTTCTATGCACGAGGTGCGGGGCGACGCGGAGATATGATTGCAGGCGCAAAGGATGCGATGATTGAATCAATTCTGTCAGCAGGGGACGACTGGGTTGAAGGCGGACCAATACCCACGAAAGTTGAGTATTACGAGGGTGCGATAGAAGAGACAGTTCCAGCCCTATTAAATTTCCACCCCCAGCGGGATGGTGAGTCGAACGATTTGTATCGCACTAGATTTCTTGGAATCTGGCATGGGACTGTTGTTGAGCCCATGTTGAAAGAAATTGCCCTGACGGGGGACCTGCACTTATTCCGGGCATTGACCAATAGAAACAATGAATCGTACGCATCTGAGATGGTTTCTGATCGGGATGTGGGTACTGGTAGTTCTCCTAGCAACGCAGTTATTGATCCGTTAACAGGAGATTTTGTACCTGTTGTCTATGACTCCGAACTCGATCCAGATTGGAAGACAGACAAAGAAGCACGCTGGGTCTACATGAACAGTAGGCAGTATGCGGACGCTTTAGAGGGCATGCAAAGAGGAATGTATGAACACACACGCACTTCCATTGCTAACGCTGTTTCTTTAGAGCATGTTTTTATAGGAGATGAGCATGGGCGTAATACTTCTTTGGCTGAGCAATTAAACCATGACATTAAAGTCCCAATAGAAAACGTGATGTTTCTCCCGTGGGTACACATGGGAGATGGTGAATTCATCGGCAACCAAGAGGCCGTGGACCGCGCTAGATCAGGCGAGAGCTTACTAGAAGACGGGTCTGGTCCACTTTTAACAAGTTCTGTTAACGCTTATATCGGCGGTCGGTCTGTAAGTTATGAGGGGTCTACCCAGCCAATCAGAAATCTTGACGAGTTGGACAAGTGGCTGAGTAGCGCTGCGGTCATGGACCCCAGCAGCCCAATTCATCTGACCGCACCTCAGATCAAAGGCCTTCGGCGTGAATACCTAGGACAAATAGAAGACGATGGGGATGCGCTGAGGGTGGCCTACGCGATGAATAACATTGGTGGGTATTTGGCTCATAGTAATGATGGCACTCTGATTATGGACTACGCCAAGAACCAAGGTTTTATTGATGAGCGAGGGGTAATCACAAGCGGCGAGTTATTTGGCGGTCAGCTTGCAAATGTTAGGCAAGTTCCAGAGCAGGCTGCTGACATGATCTTTAGAGGATTAAGTAGAACCGATAAGGACACAGGACCGGCAGATGAAATCATTGGCATGGTTGCCACGATGTATCAGGTGGGCGGGCCAAACCCAGCGGCGTTTAATGACCTGATTCGTCAAACAGCCGGACAGCCTAATAGGCTCTTTCTGGAAACCACACTACAAGCTATCGGGGACAAGGCTGAAGCCATGGGTCTGTTTACTCCAGACGGGAACCTATCAGTAAGGAAAGACCTTGTTCTTCAGGCTATTAGAGCTGAAGTGCATAGTTTCCAATCCATCGATGATGTTGATCCCAGAGACACCGACGCTGCATTTGCTGCGATGAAATCTGCTGTACTCATTGGCGACTTCGACAGAGATGACGATACTAAGGCGGAGTTTGTGGTCGAGTATGTGCAAGGAATTCTGGAAGAAGAGTCGGTCAAGATGGGTGCTTATCTGCGGACGGAAATGGGACCAGGTATAGCCATCGATGTTAGTGGTGCCGAGCTGGGTATTAGAAACGAAGCACGGGCTCTCGGAATGTACAGGGATGTAATCCACGGCTTGTACATGAAAGGACTTACAGGCACCGCCCTCGCGGAAGCCGCCCAGAAGGCTTTCTATGTTAGGTTTGAGTCCGAATTTGATATGGTTGTTACCGACGACCATGTTGACGGAAACCCCAAAGGCGAATGGGTTTACAGTGGAAACATAGATGCGGACCAGCGATGGTATCAGCCAATGACAACTGGGCCAGACGGCACACAACAAATGCAGTTGCCACCATGGGCATTGCTGAAAGAATTTGTTACAGGAAACCCTGATCGGTTTGTTTCAAATGGTTTGGATGGTGATCCGGAAACAGTCGAAGACTGGGCCGTTACAAGAGTTAGCCCTGCTCCTTCTGGCAAGGGTTGGGTTTTATGGAACAGTATGGGCATGCCAATAACATGGACTCCTGAAAAGCCTGATGATTGGAAGAAGGGAGATGCGGTTCCCCAGCGTGAAATGTTCATCATGGATATACCGCAACTAAGAAGATTCTCGGAAGAGAGCGGGTTTGCCGATGCCCATCGGAAAGCAATGGCACACGTTTCTCGTCCTCAAGATGGCTCGTTCAATATAGGGAGCGTCTTGATGGGTCATGGCCCTAGTGTTTTAATAGAGCAGTCAAAGAGGAACCGTTGAATGCCTGAAATTACCCCATACAGACTGACACCAGAACATCACGCTGGCCAAGATATGCACACCAGGCTTCTTCAATCTTTGACGGAAGATCAAGAAAAGCCGATAGCGTCTGCTGTTTGGCTTGGTACAGAAACCGTTACTCCAGATGATGAGTACAAATACGCTACTCGTGAAGCCGCTGGAACCAAGAGCTTTGATACTTTTTGGATGGAGCAGTCACTGACAAGTATGGCCGGTTCGGTTGGTGGGTGGGTTGTTGACCAAGTAATGAACGGACCGGCGGAACCGGGGTTTGACGGCAACGAATGGATTAAGTCTCAGTACCCCGACCTGAGCGATGGCTCTCCAATGAGCAAAACTGTTGTCGGGGCGATCAACCAGGGCTGGTTCGATGGTGCGAGAAACCCAAGGTCAGCCGAATATAGACTCAAGCAGGCGATGACATTCACACACGAAATGGCTGAGGCTCATGCAGGGT
>TARA_R110000765_G_scaffold425041_1_pt1 | contig 11772 bp, 22 predicted proteins | sample TARA_R110000765 | Tara Oceans TARA_R110000765 (sample SAMEA4398168) | marine metagenome | biome: Polar Biome; feature: [MES] marine water layer (ENVO:01000295) within the mesopelagic zone...; material: water (ENVO:00002006), including particulate matter (ENVO:01000060) such... | reverse complement strand
TGTTGAAGGTATTCAACGTGACGGTCGAGCAGGTGGATTGTATCCCGAAGCAGCTATGATGAATCCTCTTGCCCTTGGTGTAATCAAACTATGGATACGTCCAACATATAAGAGATTGCTAGGGCCTAAGCGTAAAGGTGGTATGCCTACTATCGAGATGAACGTTGAAGTATAATAGAATTTAGGAGTTATGATGCAAGGTAAGAAATCAAGGAAGCCGAGTAAGAAACGTGGCTACTAAAAAGTCAATGAAAGTTGGAGGAGGTGGTCGTTTCTCCAAACTAGCAGGACAACTCAAGAGTAAAGGCGTGCGAGATCCTAAAGCTCTAGCTGCTAGTATTGGTCGCAAGAAGTATGGTAAGGCTAAGTTTCAAAAGATGGCTGCTGCTGGAAAGCGCAGAAAGAAATAGTTATCCGTCAATGACATAGCCATATTCGGCTATAAGAACTGCCTCTGCTATACCGTCATCTGATATTTTAGTAATCTCGTTATCCAAAGATGGATAATGTTCAAGAGCTAGATCAATAGATTCTTGCTTGTTACGAGACAGTCCGTAAAACTTCTTCCATTCTTGTGGCCTGACAGTATGTGTCTCTATCTCTAAGCCTGCGCCTATACCCTCGAACAGACCCATACATCGCACTAGAGATGCAGGTCTGGTTACTTTTTCTATAATCAATTTATCTGGCAACAGGTCAAAGATGATGTCTGTTATTGAATCTAAGTCATAGCCATGTCTACCTGTGCCATCCATAGGCATACGGAATACTATAGGGGTTGTGGTTCTATCGTCGTTCACAAATGCCATTGCGCCATACACACCAGGATCAACCCCTAGTATAATCATACTGTTACAACACTTTTGCTTTGGAGTTCTCCTGTGTTCCATTTCCTTTGAGACTTACGTTGTTCTATCTCTTTTTTTATTTTAAGTTCATAGTATAAGTAGCTGTTATAACATGCTGCTGTAAGGCTTTCTGGGGATAGCACACTTTTATAGTGTGTAGATGACCATGCAGAGTTATTTTTATACGCATATTTCACAAGAGCTATATATGACATCATAGCTTGTCTTATACAATCTTTTAGTTTTTCATCTACAAAATCTTGTTCATTCAGTGGAATTTTTTCATTAGTTATGAAATTTCTTTTCCAGTTTTCTATCAGGTAATAGTCCTGACGTACATAAACAGTATTTTCTTGTTCCGAAAAATATGCAAAACGATCAGACTCCCCATCCATTATTTCCATAGCACCTTCGTTTACAAATAGTACTTGTACTTCTTCAGGCGTAAGCTCTTTTTCTTTGGTTTTTTGTTCTTCTGTTTTTTTCACACCAAGTCTGGGAATGGTTGAAGTTGCTCCTGTTCCTCCTGGAGTTTGCACAGGGCCATGTGAACCATTTCCGTGCCTGTCAGCTCTGTCTAGTGTCTCACCAAATACTGCTTCACCAAGAGCCTTTAGGCCTTCGCCAGTAGTCGTGCCTTTATCATCTGCTACTTGTTGTGGTTCTTTATACTTTGAAAGATCAAGGCTATCAAGGGTCTTTTTCCAAAAAGCTTTAGAATCAAATTCACTACGATATCGATTAGCTTCATTGAACTCCTGTAGATCGTCTTTGATTTCTTGGGGCAATTCTTTCTTTATTATTGCACCTATTGCATTTAATAAATCATCAGACATCTCTACTAAACTACCTTCAGCGTTCCTTGCCTTTAACGTTTGCCGTTCCTCATCTGGGGCAACTTGATTATCATCAAACTCCAAGAACAAGGAAACTCTGTCTGCTATTGAAGTCAATCCTCCTAGCAGCCCCAGCCTATTACCGTGGATACTAGTTGCTTTATACTTTTGTTTCCGAGAATTGAGTGCACTATATGATGACAAAGCACTGGAGCTGTATATTTCACCTTTATAAATGTAACCTGAAGAAGCAAGTGAAGCTCCGTTAGCGAAATTAAGATGGGATGCTTTGGTTTTTCTTTCTCTAATTTTTCTCTGAGCTAAATAATCATCACGAGCTGCCCCCACAGGTGGCCAATAGTTACTGTCGAATCTGAATAGGTAAAGACGGAAAAACATATTTAATTCTGTATCTGGGTTGAGTACTGTACTTTCTATAACAAAGTCACCACCCACACGATGCAAAAGATCAGATTTCAATATTGCATTTTTTTGCCCTCGCAGAGCATAGGTGGGCTGATGGTATCTCTGTCCATCTTCTCTTTTATTATTGATTCCAAGTTCTTTAGCAGCGTCACTCTTAACGTCACCGTAAAAAACAACATGTTTCTCACCTGCAATTCTAGGCAGGCCATTGTAAGCCTTAGCATCGATATTTGTAGGGAGGTCGAAGTATCGCATGTTTAAGTATGCTGCCAACGCATAGAAAGATTCTGTGTATTGAAGTGCTTCTGGCTTGGCAGATGTATCATCTTCCCAATCATCGCCTAAAAAGGTCACTACTGTTCCGTGATCTTTAATGAAATCAGGTTTGTATTCATCAGGTATTGGGTGAACTTCCTTAAAATCACATTCACAAGATTCATTCTTCTCAGCAAACGAAGGCAGTTTACAGTCATCGTGCATAGAGTATGGTAAGAGTCCAATTCTTTCTTCTTCATAATCAGCTACATACCAAATCATGTGGCCTTGACCGTCACGCCAAGATTTAATGAAAATGCCTAGCTTTTGATACAGTGGTGCTGCTGTTCTGAACCCAAACCCAAAGTTATAATTTTCTTCCATGTCAACTCCGCTTGCAGATTCACCCCTTTCTAGTCCAAATCTACTCAGAGTCTCCGCAGACATACCATCACCATTGTCCATTATACAAAGTTTATTTATTGAATTTTTTCCCAAAAACTCCCCATCTTTGCCCAGTTTTATTTGAGCTGGATACCATGACGTTAGAGCTAGTTGTCTTTCGCAAGCCTCTTTTGCATTATGGAAACCTTCTCGGTATACCATATCTTTTGGCATATTATTCCAGAGGGTCATGGCTTGACGGAAAGTTGCTAGCGGTGTTCCGATTTGTGGGGTTACGTTCATTGTCTTACTCCTTAGTTAATTAGTTTTTCTGTTAATTCTGTAATGTGTTCATGGTTTACAACTCCACGGCCTCCAACTTCTCCCAGCCTCCAAGTAAATAATGTAAGCAGCAGTTAAATTATCTGCGCCATTATATAAATTGAATGTATTATCTAAACGAGGATGGTAGTCACGGCGTATCTGCATGTATCCAATTGCTAAGAAACGTTCACCATTGAAGTCTCCACTGCTATACCATGCCAAACTTGACTCGCAAAATGCCACAGATTCTACTTTGTGATACATGTAACTAGGCCACGGACTATTTTCAAACGATTTTTGGAAGTGAATGTACCGTTCTTGCATGTATTCTGGCATGTTTGAACGTGCCTCTGCATTGCTTTGCGGAAAAAACGCCCATACGAGGCTGACAATGGCTATGAGTAAAAAAGGAGGGATACTGCGCCTAGAAGGAGGCTGAAGCGCAGTATCCCAATTAGGCGACGCTGTTAAGGATAAAGGAATAATCCTTACAGGTCTTTTCGAGAGGTAGAATAGAGGTGGACAGAAAAAACCACGTATTCTTTTTTTAGAGTATGTAATAATATTTTCCATGTCAACCATTACCTAGCCTTTGATGCTTTATATTGGGAACAAAACGGTTGCACTGAACAGTAAGACTCACAACGTATATCTTCCCCTGGTCTTTCAACTACAGTATTACCCTTCTTGTTGGACTTCATCCATGACTGAGCTTCCTTCATAGAGTCTAGTAATCTAAATGCAGACTTTCTGCCATTCCCCATGACGGCAAATTTAGTAGGTCGTGTCCACTTATCATCTGTCGTACAGAATGGGAGCTGTTCTTTGGCCTGCTCGTGCATACCAATACGACTTCGCAAAAATTCTTCTACTTGCTCGTCGGTCCACATGCGTATCTTGTATTCGACTACTTGTGATGCTGGATAGTTTTGTTCGGTGGTTGCTTTCATCTTGCTCCAGTCTCGTAGAATAAAAACAGCTGCAACATGATCAACTTCCCAGCCTTCTTGCCGTCCTAACCAGCCATATATATTTAATTGTTGTTCTCTTTCTATGCGTACACCATTTATAATCTCCCACACTGATGCAGTTTTAAGGTCGTATATGGTCTTGGTTTCTCTGTCGTATACGTCTGCTTGCCCTGAAAGAGTAACGCCATCTAGCTCCGCAAACATTCTATGTTCACTTACTAGCGTTTCACCACCATCTTCTTCTATGGCAGACTCAACTACCTTGTGCGTGGCACTACCAAGTAGGGACCATATTCTATCAGAAGCATCTTCTTCTATTTGATCTCTAAACTTACGACGTAGTGCAGCTATTCTAGGTGGGTCTAGTAGCTCTGTTGCTGAGTAGTCTGCTTGTGAGTCATGTGACTTGCCCCAGTATTCAATACTTTGTACTAAAAACTTAGGCAGATTCTCCTTGTTTGTAATCAATTCATTCTCCTTTTATCAACCAACCTTGTTCCTCTGCCCAGATGCTATGCTCACTAACGTAGCGATTGCAAATGTGACAGCATGGAACGAGATTGTCCTCCTTGTGAACTGCCATTATTCCAGCTCCCCTACTCCTTGTCAATCGTTCATGTACACCTTGTACGAAATTTGTACAATCAGGTGATCGTATAGCACATGGCCTCCTTCCATTCCCTACTGCTTGTTTGACATACGGAACACGTACTTCTTTATAAAACTTAGCCATCTTTTTAGAGCGTGGGTTCAACCTGGATCGCTTCATAGGTTTATTGCTACGTTTCATTCGAAGCGTTTTCTCCACCATTCACCGCCATGCTTACGCCTTCTCCCTAGACAAGGGAGACACGCTAGGAAATGAGGTAATATAGCTGAACCGCAACACGGACAGGAATTTACAATAGGTATCAAAGACCAACGTACCCAAGACTCCTTTACTTCTTGCCTGTCTACTTGGTGCATCATGCACCCAACACCGAGATCAATTCCTATCATTAGACTTTTCCACTTTCTACTATCTTCAATGCACGCCTGTAATCAGAAACCCTAGCAGCACAATACGTGCCACAATTCTTTACAGTCCTACCATCTTTAAATCTTGCTGTTGGTAATCCTAAGTTAGGTACTTCCCTTTTAAAATGATCTGGCTTTCTAGTAACAGAACATCCTGCGCAATCACCGTAGGTAATGTCATGCCACAGATCCCTTAACTTCAATATGTAACACCAGCCCAATATGTTATTAGCTTGGTAGTCTATGCCCTTTGGTGTTACTTGTTCTGTGACATTGCTTTTAAATTGTTCATCAGCAGTAATGAAATCAGTGGTGTAATCAGTTGTACTAACTGCAGCTGCAAGTGCAGCAATAGCATCATGCCAGACGTTCAATGAATAGTAGTTTTGATCACCATACATTGCGGTATGAAATATATTTCCATGCGTGTCCTGTATTGGTTCGACAACGTCTTGTGCAAAGGCAGCGGAATTCTTTTTAGTTAACTTAGTGCCTTCCGCGGCTGCCCAGCTTGTATACAATTTTGTAATCCATCTATGCGTATCCAGCCCACACCAGGTATAGAATCTGTTATCACGTTGCCTAATTGCATCATCATTCCACGCCATTGGTGGATGCGGTGTATGGTATCGTACTTCAATATAGGCCATTTACTGCTTCCTTTCCTATCATTTTAAACTCCACTCCCTACTAGCACCGTTCTTGTATTGTCCAGATAGGGACATCTTAGCCTCCATTTTATATTTTTCTTCGTATTGCCTGCCTAGGGGATGCGACTTTGTGTAACCGCAGTTTTTACATTTACCTAGAATTTTTCTGTACCTCTTTCTAGATGGCACGTGGTAATTGCTTTTAGTCCAACGTTTATGCGCTTGTTCATGTGTTTCTAAAACCAGGTGATGCGGAGGGCATTGCTTTGCCTCTTCTGTCATGGTTACTTCCTAACGTTTGATTCAATCGTTGCTCAAATGTACACAAATATGGGTATAGATTCCACCCTACCCTAAAACCCTAGTGTTTACGTAGGACTTGACAAGCATGTTACGCTAAAAAAGCAAAGCGGCAAGCATTAGCAATTGACGCAAGCGTAACAGGGGCTTGTATTCTAAATATCATTACTCTTTCCTGACACTGTACTTCTTGTACTTACCTTCTTGTTCACTTGTAAGGTGGTTAGAAGAAGCTAGTATTCTACTAGCCCATGAAACACTCTTCTCGTAGTATTCTGCAAATTGGGATGGTGTAACTGAACCTTCGTTCCATATATAGTCAAGTTGTTCTGTTGATAGTTCGGGTTGTTTAGCTCCTTTTTCTTCTGGTTCTTCTGGTTCAGGGAAATCTTCAGGAGCCATATGATAAATGCCTTGAATATCTGTATACCAATCTCCATCAGAAGTTTGTTTCTTTGGCATGACCCACCTATATGCAATAGGTTCCTCTAAATTGAAGTCATTTGCTTTTGTCAGCGTCAGCCTTTGAAACATAACATCACCTTGATGTGCGCCTTCGAGCCTGAAGATAGCATCTGCTGCTGCGTCTTGCATTATTGAACCGAAGACGTTCGATCCGCCTCCATTTCTTGCAGTATGTCCAATAGCAAACCATGCACATTGAAAACTATTTAAGGTATCCATAGTTTTGTTGACCTGAACATCGTCGATAAGTGATGCACCACTACGCGATAAAGAATCGAGGATAACAAGATCTATTTCCTCCTTGTCTATAATGGTTCTGATGCTTGTTGATAGCCCTGTCAATGTTTTACCCCTAGCATGTACCATTCGAAGTGGGCGTGTCCTCTCCAGACTTAATGCTTCATTCAACATACCCAACCTCATACCTAGTGCCTTCTCAGAGCGTTCTAGATTGACGTATAGTACGTTTACATTTCCATATGTAGGTGTAATGATACCTTGCTTGCCACTGTCTAGGCAGACAGCTAACAAAAGTGCGAACCAACTTTTTCCAGTGCCAGGAGATGCGAAAAGAATTGTACCTGCATCTTCTAATATAAATGGCTCAACAAGCCACGGTGTAGGGGTAGGTGGTGTGCCGTGTGTCATGGTTACTTCAACGGAACTTGACCATTTGTCATAGGCATCACGACAAAACATTAGCATATCATTTGATGCTGTTGCTTCATGGTAGTCGGGGATATCTAATGGCAACTTCATGTATGCCTTGTGTGCTGAATTGATCAGCCTTGTTCTTGATTCTCTCTTGTCTAATGCTAAGTCATCTTCATCTAGCACTTGACTGTTGAATAGAACGCTGACTTTGGCATATGGGTGTGCCCTATCTACTCTAATATTGTCTGCTATAAATCTAATGAAGTGGGTTTTTCCTATTTTTTTTGTGGCAATTACTCTTTGTGAATCAACCGACCAATCTAGAGCCATTCTTTTCCGTCCTTTTACTTGGTTGTGAGCTATATTTTAGCTCGAAATATTCTCTGTCATTCATAGGGGCCAGTAAGCTTAGCTGACAATCGTGAAATTCTCCAGTGTCTGCATAAAATTTCTTTATACCAGAGCGAAATCTCTCGATTGTTATTTCCTCTTTACATATTGAACAAGATTGTATAGGGATATTTAAATACTTTGCGTAATGTCTCATCGCATTACACTTCCCAATTTATCTGAAAAGTTAAGCTGTACTGCATCTAACTCTACTTTAGGTAAAGAATAATAAACGTACTTACCTTTCATTGTTCTTTCCAAGTAACCATCTTCTGCTAACTTCCTAGCATTTCTGTCACCGCTTGTTCCTAGCCAGCCCCAGGGTGTTTGTGTCTTTTGTAGATCCCATGATGGTACTGGTTCAGGGTGTCTTGCCTCTACTATCGTTAGTACAATCTCTCTTTGTGTAAGTTTCATTGCCCCCTCCTTTTGTTATAGCCCCTTGACCCTGCTCTCCCCAGTTACAGAGCCAAGAGGCGTCTGAATAATTACCCTACAATAGCTTGTGATCGCCAGACGTTGTGATTTTGGTCTGTGCCATTATCATCTTTAGGGCAGTAGTATTTAGCAGCTATTTGTTGTCCGTCTACTTCGTCATATACCTGATATTTAGCTAGGCTTTCCCGCAACTGAATACCTTCATGTTCTGGACAGTAAAGCGTCATGCCTTGTTGGTTTGCAGTACTTGGTTGTTCTGGTGAAGCTGTTGGTCTTGACGCTTGGGCTGGTCTAGCAGTCCCTGAGCTACCACCCATCGGCGGTGCTGTGCCGAACAGTCCTTCCATTTGCTCGATGTGCGGTATTATTTTTTCTAAGTCTGTTACGAGGGGTCGCCACTCGATTAAATGATTACGGAATATCCTCTGTATCTTGACCTCCCATAATTTTTCTTGTGCTTCATCAGTCATTTTAAAACCTCCTATTATTGCTGCGTTTATTAGCGCAGACTTCCCTGGTATTATTTTATTTGTGCTAGATTTGCCAGTATTGTTAATTCTGATAACCCTATCTTCACACCATCACTCAGTAACTCAATATTACGATTCGCATCATTCACTGATCTGCGATGCTCTAATGCTTCTTGGAATAGTTCTTGATAGGATGCATTGTCATCTAAAGCTAGAAGCAATTCTGAATCTCTGTCTGATTGGTTCGTCCCCACAGTGCTAATCTTAGCCTTGATCATCTGGCAGTCGTACTCTAATTTCTTAGCCATTGCTAATTCTTCGTAGAGAAATTCCTTAGATTGATCACGCTGAAAGATTAGATCTTGTACCGTCCTCGACACTTCATCATGTCTATTGAGCAAGTCCATTATGATTGCTCTATTAGTATTAGGTTTTGTGGTTCCCTATTGACAGATATAAAACCATCCGTTACTTGGAAACGTATACGTCCAAAGGTTCTTGTAACACCAGTGATTTCTACTAGTGTTCTAAGTTCCAGTTGCTTTTCTTTACCGTCTTGACCTTTTGGTAAAGATCCATTTTGTAAAAAGTAGCTGTGGTTCGCACCTATACTATAAGCATCCCTAGTTATGTATTGGTGAGCGTCTTCAAGTGATAATACTATTATTGGTTGTTCCATTGTTCCTCCTATAGGTTTATTATATATGGTGTATAAGTTGTAAGCAAGCTACTGTTTTAGTAGCTCACTTTGCAACCTATGGTTTAGGTTTATGAGCTTGTATCTGAGATCATTGGCTTCTTGTATGTTGCTCAACATATCCAACACGAAAGTTACAGAAACAAAAGTATTTGTTATTTCTTTTACTGTCTGTTCAGTAAGTGTTATTCCCTTCTGTGTTGTGTGTCCCTGTTCCTCGCACCATTCCATAGCTTGATGTAAAAATTCCTCCTGGTTAGGTGCGCTCATAATATTTCCCTTTTCATTACCACTATTCCTAATATAATTCCACAGCTAAACCCTGTGAAAAAACCTATTCCATATGCTATCCATACTGCTTCCATTGTTTAACCACCCTGTTTATCTATGACTATATCGACTACGTTATCCATTAACATCAGCTTTTCAATAGCTGTTTTTTCTTTGGCTACCAATTCCATATCTTCGACTTGCCAATCAAGTACCACTAGTTCGTTGTCTATGCGGTTGTCAGGATCATCTGAAATTAGCTCAATGATAGTGTCAGCTGCTGATCGATCTGATGACATTCCGTAACTTGCTACTGCTGTATACAAAATTACCTTTTCAAATTTGTCGTACATTGTCTTTCCTTTCAATACTAGGTAGCATTTGCCACCCCTCTGCTGAATAGTATACTGTATAGTATGTACTATGTCAACTGTTTATATAACTTCGATACACATTCATTGTCTATATAGAATATTAGTTTAGTGTCTGTCGTTTTGATTTCCTTTCTACTACCTGAATTTTCACCCTGACATACTATGCACCTATTAGGTGTTTCAATTATTAACTTCTTTCTAGAATCAATGTAGATACGGTCCTGTTTATTTATAGCAATCTGTAATGATTTCATGGTTATCCTGTTATGGTATGTCCTTAACCTGTAGTGACGTGGCCCTTATTTTGTATTTCATATACGAAACTCTACCCCCTCAATAATGTCCCTGACTCTCTCGCGATCTACACTATCGACACAATGTACACTACTGGCCCAAGTATCATAAGTGTTTTTATATTCGGCTACTGCTTTTATTATTCGTTCCCTTGTTAGTCCCTCTATTACGTACAACCAGTTATTTCTTTTAGGGTCATAGCACTGCAGCATATAGTCTATAAAAACTTCGAGCTCTATACGTTCTTCTAAATCCATTTCCTATTCCTTACTTTCCATTATTGCAAGTAGTTCTTTTTTCTGTTCAGGTGTCCAATCAGTGTTGGACCATGCCGTCATTTCGATAAGTTCCCTAAACCTTTTAGCATTTGGAAAGTCTCTATCTACTTCGGGAAGGTATTCGTTTTTGTGCCATTCATCCCATTCCGTATCGTCCCAATCATCATCATCGTCGTCGTCTAGGTCATGCTCTAATCTGTATTCGTCGCGTGCTTCATCCCATGAAGCGCATCCCCCACATGTATAGCCAGCAATTTTATTGTGTATATTAGGGTAACGATTCACGTACCCTTGCACTGAGGTATCAATGCCACATTCTAAACATCTATCCGTTTCGTATTCTTCCTTATGGGAATATGAATGTGCTGTTATTAACATTGTCTTTCCTTTCTTTTAAAATGTTAGCTTTTCTTCAGAAACTTTTACCGCGTTAACACCCTCTAACCATTTATTAATATGTTTAGATGTTGTGACGGAATAAAATTGATCACTTCTTACATATCCGATCTCTGGTAAGTAGCCAGCCACTGGCGTTTCATAGCTGAAAAAAATTACCGTTCCATCTTCATGATCAATTTGTGTTTGATTACTTCCAATCACTTTAACTTTCATTTTCTTAACCTCTCTTTTATATCTTTGTGTGATTGCCATAAAAAGCATGTTGCACCGATTAACATTATTGATAAAACTAACCAGAAAACCATTTACTTAATCCCTCCCGTATAGATCGTCTTTGTAATGATCTAAAAATTCTATAAATCTATAATCATTTAAATCTGTATCATATCCCAATAATTCTAATAGAAATTCCTTTGCATTTTCGATATCGTCGAATTCTTCGCCCTCGAAACAATCATCAATAATTACAGTCATTTTCTTAAATCCTCTCTTTTAAAATAATTCTGTTATTGTTTCATTGAGTGCATCAATGTTTAATTTATTGTCATAAAAACAAATTCCATCAGGTGTGCTCAATTGGTGAATTTCGCAAACTTCCGCATCCAATTCTAAAAGTTCAATAGGAAATTCAAGATCTTTATTTTTCACTTGATCGCATGGTGTACGCCAGTCCTGATCAATTCCGTATTCCATGCGGTTATCTATTCGCCACCATTGAAAACCATTTTTTAAGTTTTTGTATGGTTCAAAAGATTTGTATAAGAACTCATCACTTCCGATCCATAAGGCCACGTTCCAAGTTTCAAAATTAGTCCATCCGTTGTATTCTTCAGTCATCGCATATTCTGATTTTTTAGACATTTATATTTCCTTTTCTTTTGTCTATGTGTATAGTATAAGGTACAAGGGTTAGGGTGTCAAGGAAAAATCAAGGAAAAAAGAAAGAAACTTAATAATATTTTTTAGACGACCGACAAAGATTTATAGTATTTAGGTAGTAAAGGAAGTAGGCAATCCGTTGGTGTTTCGGTT
>TARA_R110000765_G_scaffold69293_5_pt1 | contig 11784 bp, 8 predicted proteins | sample TARA_R110000765 | Tara Oceans TARA_R110000765 (sample SAMEA4398168) | marine metagenome | biome: Polar Biome; feature: [MES] marine water layer (ENVO:01000295) within the mesopelagic zone...; material: water (ENVO:00002006), including particulate matter (ENVO:01000060) such as...... | reverse complement strand
AAACCTACGTTTCTGTATTGCCTAGATAAATAGCAGATAAATTGAATTAAAAAAGCTCAAGAATCTGATTTTAGAATCTATGAGCCTAGAATAGTATTGTCTCGGATTAAAGAGGAATTTGTTTGTTTTTTACCTCAGTTCTTTGTTGTGCTTTCGTTATTTTTTCTCAAGTTCTTTATTGACTATATCAATAATTTCCAAAATTTCTTTTCTAACAGAATAATCTTGGGAAATAACATAGTCATTATTGTGTTTGTGATGCCAAATTACATTTTCCATCTTCATAAGATTTAAGTCCTTGTAAATAGGTTTGAAATTTGAATGGTCTTTGTAATTCGTAATATATTCCTTATTTAATCCGTTGATATTTTTTTTATAAACGTCTCCATTTGCTAATGGAAAGTATTCAGTTAGAAAAGGTATGAGGCTTTGGTTGTAATTCACAAATCTAAATTCAACGTCTTCTTCAATATCATTCAGTTTGCTAGTCCATCCAGCAATTCTTTCACGAATTCTATTACTTTTTATAAGTTCAAGTTTTCCAGAATTCAAGATTTCTTCCGTAACACCAGTATTTGCATCGAAAGAAGAAATGAGTAACATTCGCAGAATTAGGCTGTCAACCTTTTTAGTTTTTTCCTCCAAATTATTTGAGCGAATAATTTCGGTAAGCAAAGCACAGGCTTGACTTACATTTTTATTGGCTTGTATTGTACTATCAATTGTTACTAAATTATTTTGAAATTCACTTTTTAATCCAATTAAAATTGCTTTTTCAGAATTACTTGCTTTTTTATTTTCATTCCAATTATTTATTTGCAAAGCGATAAGTATTCCAATCACAACAAGTACAATTTCTCCGATTGCGTAAAGAAAATATTTGCTGAATTTATTTTCAGAAAGTAAGCTCTGTCTAATTTTTCTAAAGAATTTTATCATTGGTTAGCAGTTGGTTATAATGAAGCACAACAATTGGATATAGTTACTAGTAACTATATCCTTATTTTATTTTTTTAAAATTAAATTTTAAAAAGCACCCTACTCCACCTCCTTCATCAAAACCTCAATAGATTTCTCTAGTTGTTCATCGGTACCTTTTGCGATTAGCTCAGGTTGATTTTTAATCAAAAATTCTGGATTAGTTTCATTGTTCTCCATCCACTCCCCTGCTTTGTTCTTAGAACTTACGGGTACAACACCCCAACGGCCACCATTCGGCAAGCTTTCCCATCCTGCCCAACTGCAAGTACCTGGAACAGGCATACCTACCGTTTTACCAATTTTTAAATCTACATAACCACTGGCAAAACATGATCCATCACTATACATCGATTCATTGAACATGGCCAAGGTTGGCTTTGTCCATCGTGAGGTTGGTTCACCACCTACTACCCTAGCCTCCGTTTCATACGATAGAAAGGGCACTCCGGTAAAGAACATCGCCAAATCGGCAACCAAATCACCCCCTCCATTAAAACGGGTATCTACGATGATTCCTTTTTTATCATTGAACTTACCCAACATTTCTTCATATATAGTGCGATACGGACCATCGCTCATCCCAGGAATGTGCACATAGCCTAAAGTACCATTACTCTTTGCTAAGACCTCTTTTTCATTGTTCTTCACCCAACGGTCATATAACAAAATTTCTTCATCTCTAAGAGAAATAGGCTTCACCGTAATTTGCTTTCTTTTGTCTTTCTCAACTAGTATATCCAACAAGGTTAAATCACCTTCTATACGATTTAAATAGAAAGCAGCATCCATAGTACTACCAATAGGTACTCCGTTAATTTTTTCAATAATCATACCTGGTTTCAAATCAAAGCCAGATTTATCTAACGGGCCGCCCTTAATCACTTCCGTGATTTTTAATCCATCGCCATTGTGGGCATAATCAAAGAACACCCCTAAAGAGGCTGTCTTATCACCATTGTCAATGTTGTCTGAAAACCGCCCAGCGGCATGACTCACATTCAATTCACCCAACATTTCTGAAATCATTTCTGCAAATTCATAATCATTGCCAATATGAGGTAAATACTTTTCATATTCGGTACGCATTGCTTTCCAATCGATGCCATGAAAGGTAGAAGTATAGAATATACCATTGGTACGTAACCAAATATGGTCGAACATATATTTACGCTCTGCATCGGCATCTAACACCATTTCTGAATTTAATTTTACCGGCTCTGTCTTAGCAGCGGTTATATCGACCTTTGCAATTTTACCATCCGCCAATAGAAAGAGATTTTCCTTTTTAGCATCCCACTGTAAGTTCCCCTTTTTAGCATCTAATGAAATCAACATTTTAGTGCTTTTTGTACGTATTTCGGTTTCCCATAAATTAAGGTCCTTCTCAAAACGAGTCAGGTAGTATAATTTTTCTCCATCTTTAGAGAGTACGGCATCAGCCAATAATGAGGAGTGAATAGTTAGACGGGATTTTCTTCGTTCCACATCTTCCAAATCGAATTTCAATGGTTTTACTTCTGCCTCTTTCTTTTTATCGTCTTTCTTCTTTTTATCCACTGATTTGGCTTCATCCTTTTTTTCTTTGGCGGTCTCCTCTATCATTTTCAATAAATCATATTCGGCTTTCGAGTTATTGAATTTATCCCAAGAATCTTGATTTAAGAACATGCTATACACATCTAATTCTGACTTTCCACTGGTCGCATAACTTTTTAATCCGTCTCGATTTGAAAAGTATAAAATTTGATTGCCCTCATTCACCCATTTAGGAGAGCCATCGTAATAGCCGCCTTGCGTAAGATTTTTACGTTGTTTACCATCTTTCGAAATCAGTAACACCTCAGAATTACTTAAAGAAACTCCCCAATCTACCAAAAGCCAATTACTATCTGGGCTCCATTGAAAGAACTGATCACCGTCTTGCATATGTATAAGCTCATTAGGCGTCAATAAAGTGGTTATATCATTGGTTTTAAGATTCTTGACCTTTAACGTTCTTCTGCCTTCTATATAAGCAACATACGTGCTATCTGGTGAGAATTCTGGCAGGTATATATCTTCTTTTGATGTTACCAAAGTATCTTCTTTAAACACGGTTGCCGCAAAGAAATATGGTTCTTGTGAACGTACTTTTGAGGACTTAAAAATAGACCATTTACCATTTCGTTCACTGGCATAGGCAACCCCTTTACCATCGGGCATGAATTTCACAAAACGTTCTTGTTCGGGTGTATCGGTAATGCGTTTGGTCAGCGAACCATCGAAAGAGGTAACGAATACTTCCCCTCTACTTATAAAGGCTATCTCTTTACCATTTGGCGCAATATCCATTTCTTGAACTCCACCATTTACAGATACATATTTTATAGGATTACTGTCTTCTTGTGTTCTAATAATTATCTCCACTTTTTTGGCTTCTTCACCTGCTTCAAGTGTATAGATTTCACCATCATAGCCAAATGCTAATGTATTATTCCCGATACTCAGGGATCGTATTGGGTGTGTTTTGAAATTGGTTAGCGCCATAATTTTTGGCTCAGCCGTCAATGACATTGAAAAGACATTAAAAGAACCTTCTTGCTCACTTAAATAATAAATAGAACTACCATCTTTTGAAAATACCGGGTTACGGTCTTCTCCATTAAAATTGGTTAATTTAATGTGCTTACCTGTGGCAGGTTCATATGACCAAATATCTCTTGTAATGGCAGAAGTATGGTGCTTTCTAAAGGTATCTTCATATCCTTTTTTATCATGATATACCATTTTAGTGCCATCGGTATTCACCTGAACATCTTCTGCAGGTACGGTCAACACTTGGTCTACACGACCACCATTCACAGGAACACTATACAATTCTGGTTGTGAATCGTCTGGGTATTGCCTATGCGCTACGGCATCTAAACGGTTTGCCCCAAAAAGTACCATCGTATCATCAGCAGAAAAACTGAAAGGAGTTTCATCGTTACTGTGATAGGTTAACCTGGTTGCCGGTCCGCCTTGGGCATCCATCACATACACATCAAAATTGCCATATCTATTAGAGCTAAAAGCTATTTTTCCGCCATTTTTACTCCACACAGGTGCATAATCATGCGCTGAATGAAACGTTAGCTGTTTTGCTACTCCGCCGTTAGCCAATACCGAAAAGAGATTTCCTTTATAGGTGAATGCAATTGTTTTGCCGTCTGGAGAAATAGAAGGGTATCGCGCCCATTTCGGATTTGTTTGTGCGGAACCGATAAAAGTTAGACATACCGTTAAAACGGTGAAAATTGAATATTTCATAAACTTATTTAGTTGGTGTTTAGTCGTTTCGAAAGATAATGATTTGGTTTCTTCGGTACAATTAATGTATTACCATTGGTTAGCATTTTTACATACGCTACCAAAACTCACTAAATCTGCATAAATTTACTATAGTTAAAAACCCAAAGAGACCATTTTGAAGGAAGAACAGAACTATTGGACTCAACGTTACCAAAACCAACAAACAGGTTGGGATATTGGCTATGCCTCTACGCCCATAAAAGAATATGTTGACCAATTAAAAGATAAGTCCATCAAAATTTTGATACCAGGTGCAGGCAATGCCTATGAGGCCGAATATCTATGGAAAAAAGGATTTAACAATGTACATATTCTTGATATTTCTGATGTGCCTTTAAAAAAGTTCAAAGAGCGAAACCCAGATTTCCCCGATGCACACATTCATAAAGCTGATTTTTTCAAGTTTCAGGGTCAATACGATCTAATTATCGAACAGACCTTTTTCTGTTCATTCGTGCCTACGCATACGAAAAGAAAGGAGTATGCCAAACACATGGCAGAACTATTAAAACCAAAAGGAAAATTAGCGGGTGTTTGGTTCGACATTCCCTTAACAAGCGATATGGAAAAACGACCCTTTGGTGGAACTAAAGAATTGTATTCCAACTTTTTAAATCCATTTTTTGAAACGATCACTTTCGATCGCTGCTACAATTCAATTCCGCCAAGGCAAGGCAATGAGTTATATGGGATTTTTAAAAAAATGAGTTGAGTATTTCATACCTATTTAGGATTAAAGTGGCCTTGCCTCTACCCCTTCATTGGTAATTTGAACTGGCTTTATTGAGCCATCATTTCTAAATTCTAATTTATCCATACAAGTTACTCGATGATCTCTACCTTCATTAGGAATCGGTCTTCTATGATACACAATGATCCATTCATCAGAATTAGGAACATTGATAACAGAATGATGACCGGCACCAGTGGCAATTTCGGGGTCAGATTCTAAAATGGTCCCCATTTCTTTATAAGGTCCAGAAATATTATCGGCCATGGCATAGGCTACTTTATACGAATTGTCGGTCCAATTTCCTTCAGACCACATAAAATAATATGTTCCATTTCTTATAAATACAAAAGGGCCTTCTACATAACCTTCGGATGTAATCTCCTTAAATAAAGACCCATCTTCCCAAGGTGTTATTCCTGTAAAATCAGCATTCAACTTGCCCAAATTACAGTGGCCCCATCCACCATAAAATAAGTAGAAAGTACCATCAACATCCTTAAAAACAAATTGGTCGATTGGCTGGGCATCATTATGAAAATCGGAAATTAAAGGCTTTCCTAAATAATCCTTAAAAGGTCCTCCCGGGGCATCGGCAACGGCAATACCAATGCCACCATAATGGTTAATATCATTATTGGGGTCGAACGAATCTCGGCCCGGTCGCTGAATATCATTGGCTCCAAAAAACAAGTAATACTTGTCTTCTTTTTTAATAATAGATGGTGCCCATAACGCTTGTCGTACCCATTTTATCTTAGTAGTGTCCAAAATACGTTCATGCTTGGTCCAATTCACCAAATCGGGACTAGAAAAGGCATCAAAAAATAGTTGCTTTTCGTAAGCATCTGAATATGTCGGGTATACCCAATAATTATCTTCAAACACCGCCGCCTCTGGATCTGCATACCAACCATTGAAAATAGGGTTGCCAGATTTCTCCAAAACTTTTACTACAGGTGGTGTCTTTTTCTCAGTTTTACAGGAAACTACGACCAATGTAAATAACAACAATCCAATAACATTGACTTTAAAGCTCATAAACATTCATTTTTTCAAAAGTAAAGTAATATTATATATATTTAATTTTATCATTCTTTAATTCTAAAAACTTGATTGCCAATCAACTTCGGTGTGTTGATTGCATTCTAGTTACGCCAAATCAGTTTTTGTATCCTTGTCTTAACACCACTTTAAGAAATCTACCCATCCTTTTCTAGTATATTTAAGCACATAACTAACAAACCAAAAAATGACAAGAAGTTTACTCTCCCTATTGGTGCTTTTCGCATCGTTTTTCGTAACCGCCCAAGAATTTAAAATGGACCTAGTTCAGGACCTGAAACCCCGAAACATTGGTCCTGGTGGCATGAGCGGTCGTGTAACGGCTATTGACGTGGTAAATGACAATCCTGATATTATGTATGTAGGTACCGCTTCTGGCGGATTATGGAAATCTACTTCTGGTGGTATAAAATGGAATCCTATTTTCGATAAAGAAGTTACTGCTTCAATCGGTGCAGTTGCCATTCAACAAAGTAATCCGTCTGTAATCTGGGCAGGTACAGGCGAAGGTAATCCTAGAAATAGTTTAAATGGTGGCTACGGCGTGTACAAATCGTTAGATGGCGGTAAAACTTGGAAATCGATGGGTCTAGAAAAGACAAGACACATTCACCGTATAAAAATCGACCCAATGAACCCAAACACCGTTTATGTTGGTGCTATTGGATCCCCTTGGGGCGAACATCCTGAACGTGGAGTCTTTAAAACTACCGATGGTGGCGAAACTTGGGAAAAAATACTTTTTGTAAATAATAAAACGGGGGTTGCAGACCTTATTATGGACCCCACCAATCCGAACAAATTAATAGCTGCTATGTGGGAACACAAGCGTGATCCATGGTTCTTTAACTCTGGTGGTTCAGGTAGTGGTTTATATATGACCCATGACGGTGGCAAGAATTGGAAAAAATTGACCGAAGAAGATGGCTTGCCCAAAGGTGACCTAGGTAGAATCGGTATTGCCATAGCTCCTGGAAAACCTAATATTGTTTATGCTTTAATTGAGGCCAAAAAGAACGCGCTATATAAATCTGAAGATGGTGGTTTTAAATGGGAAAAAATTAATGACAAAGATGATATTGGTAACAGACCTTTCTACTATTCTGAAATCTACGTAGACCCGGAAAATGAAAATAGGGTTTTTTCTGTTTTCACTTACGTTAACGTATCACAAGATGGAGGAAAAAACTTCTCTGAATTAATGCCTGCCTATGGCGTGGATAACGGGGTACACCCAGACCACCATGCGTTTTGGATTCACCCAGAAAATGGTCAATTTATGATGGATGGTAATGATGGTGGACTCAACATTTCTAAAGATGGTGGAAAAACATGGCGATTTATCGGTAACCTTCCTGTTGCCCAATTTTATCACATAGCTACGGATAACGAATATCCTTATAATGTATATGGCGGGATGCAAGACAATGGCTCTTGGAGAGGCCCTGCCTATGTATGGAAGGCACAAGGTATTCGAAACAGCTACTGGCAAGAAATCAGTTTCGGTGACGGGTTCGATGTAGTGCCCGACCCAGTAGATTCTAGATATGGTTACACGATGAGCCAACAAGGCTACGTACAACGTTTTGATTATCTAACAGGTGATAATTACATTGTGCGCCCTACTCCACCAGATGCGACTACGGAACTCCGTTTTAACTGGAATTCGGCCATTAGCCAAGATCCTTTTGATAACAGTACCATATATTTTGGTAGTCAGTTCGTGCATAAAAGTTCAGATAAAGGATTATCATGGAAGGTGATTTCTCCAGATTTGACCACTAACGACCCAGAAAAGCAAAAACAAAGCGAAAGCGGTGGTCTTTCTATGGATGCCACAGGGGCTGAAAACCATACCACTATATTGGTCATAGAACCATCTACGGTTGAAAAAGATATGCTTTGGACAGGGTCTGATGACGGTCGCGTACACTATACCCAAAATGGTGGCCAAACTTGGACAGAAGTAACCGCCAATATTAAAGGGTTGCCAAAAGGAAGCTGGATTCCACAAATAAAAGCATCTACACGAAATAAAGGCGAAGCACTTTTAATTGCCAATGATTACAGAAGATTTAATTATACCCCGTATGCATATCGAACCAAAGACTACGGTAAAACGTGGACAAGATTTGTTGATGCTACTGATGTTGAAAGCTACGCGCTTTCGATTATTGAAGACCCCGAGAATCCGAATTTAGTATTCTTGGGTACTGATGACGGATTGTATATTTCTTTTAATGCCGGGGAAAAATGGCAAAAATGGACGGAAGGTTTTCCAACTGTTTCTACCAAAGATTTAGCAATTCACCCTAGGGAACATGATTTGGTTATTGGTACGTTTGGTAGAGCTGCTTGGGTATTGGACGATATTCGTCCGCTACGCGCATTGGCATCGAATAAAACCATTCTAAATAAAGACATTGAATTATTCACTCCGCCAACCGCTTATCAAGCTTCTTACCAACAACCGACAGGAAGCCGTTTTGGTGGTGATGCTTTGTATCAAGGAGAGAACAGAAAATCGGGCGCTATGATTACGTATTACCTTAAAGAGGGTAAGAAGGATGCCAAAAAAGAAAAAGATGCTAACGACAAAAAAGAGGATGCCGCCGAAGATAGTTCTGAAGAAAAAACAGAAAAAGTTGAATTAACGGGAGTTCAAAAGAAAGATTCTGTACAATTTGATTTTTATGAAGGGGATAGACTAATTCGCACTTTAAAATATAAGACTCCAGAAAAAGCTGGGTTCCATAGAATTTTCTGGGGAATGGATGAAAAAGGAGCCGATAGGCCTACAAGAAAAGTTCAGACTAAAAAGAACGAATCTGGTGGTGTAGATGTGCAACCTGGGGAGTACACCATAAAAATGCTTTATGGAGACTTAACAGAAGAAACTCAAATTACCATAAAATCTGACCCGCGTTTAGATGTATCTACAACAGGTATTAAAGAAGCATATGTAAACGGAAAGGTTTTAGAATCATACATGCAAAAAGCTGCTGATGCCGTACAGCAATTAGCGCAAAGTAAAGAGACAGCTGAACAATTTCAAAAAGACTTGAAAAAGAAGGATGAGAAAAAGTTTAAAGAACAGATTGATGCATCAAAGGAGATTGTGAAGAAAATAGATTCTGTTACTGCCATTTTTATGGGTAAAGACGATAAACGTCAAGGAATTACACGTAATAAAGAAATGACCGTTATGCAGCGATTACAAATAGCCAGAGGTTATGTTGGTTCGCGAAAAACAGGTATGACAGTTACCGAAAAACAATTAATGCAATTTGCAAAAGATGATTTAGAATCAGCTTTGGAGAAAACTAATTCGTTCTTTTCTATAGATTGGAATTCGTATCAAACATCGATGGAAAGTTTAGAACTATCACCGTTTAAAGAGACGGAAGTTTTTAAATTAAACTAATACACAAGAGGACAAATAATGAGGAAGGTTTTTTTCTTAGTAGTAGTATTTACTACAATATTAACTACAAATGCCCAAAACGAAGTAACAGGTGAAGATGAATTAGGTAGTTGGTTTATGTATTTTGGCACCAATAAGATAGCCGATAATTGGAGCCTACATACCGAAGCACAGTTTAGATACTATGAAATAGCATCGAACTTTAATCAACTGTTATTGAGAACGGGGGTTAACTATCACATTAACCCAGATGCTATTGTAACATTAGGTTATGGTTTTATAGAAACTGACCCGAGCTATACGGAGTTTGATATTATTGCTGGTGATATTTTGATTTCCAATAATTCTATTTCTGAGCACCGGCTTTTTGAACAGTTTATACTAAAGAATAAAGTCTGGGAATTTAAATTTGAACACCGATATCGATTGGAACAACGCTTTGTGCAAAATAATTACACTGGTACAAGCAATACCTTACACCGAGCTAGATATAGACTTCAAATGACCGTTCCGTTAACAGATATTTTCTTTCTGAACTTTTACGATGAAATTTTTATCAATCTTCAAAATGAAGCATTTGGCCAAAATCGTTTGTATGCGGCCATTGGCGTTAATGTCACCGATAACTTAAGTATGCAATTCGGCTATTTAAAAAATCATTTTAGAAATACTGATTTTGACCGTTTGCAAGTTGGGCTGTTTTATAACCCCGATTTAAGAGGCATTTTTAAAAAGAAGGAGTAATTTTATATTATAAACAAAACACCTTATCATGAAAAAAATAGCTTTTACTTTCGCTAGTGCATTATTAATTTTTTTTATTAGTTGTAAAGAGGCAAAAAAAGGTCAAGAATCAACTAATCTTGAAGCGACAAGTGAGTCCTCTGAAATGTTCAGTATTGTGCAAGATTCAACAAAAGTGAGTTTTACTGCCTATAAGACAACAGACAAGGTTCCTGTTGGTGGAAAATTCGAGAAAATAAATTTCACAAAAACCAGTAGTGGCGATACGGCTATGGATGCTTTAAACGGTACAGAATTCAGTATACCTGTAAGTAGCTTATTTACTAATGATGCTACAGGAACCAGAGATCCGAAAATTTTGGAATTTTTCTTCGGAGTGATGAAAAATACTGAATTGATATCAGGTGTATTCAAAGTTGAAAACGACAAAAGTTCTATTGACATTACCTTAAATGGCGAAACACAGAATATTCCACTTTCATACGAGATGGATGGAGATACTAAAATTACTTTTAGTGGTATTATGAACCTTGAAAACTGGAATGCAATGGATGCTGTAGCGTCTATTAATAAAGCCTGCGAAGTTTTGCACACTGGTAAAGATGGGATAAGTAAAACTTGGAGCGAAGTCGCTTTACAAGCAGAAGTTTTACTTCAAAAAAACAACTAACTTTGTAAATCAAGTTTTTAACAAGGAAGGAGTTTTATTTACAGTTCATTTTTAACGTTAAGCATTTAAAGAATAACGTATATCAATAGTTCATTTGAAATTAACAGTTTAAATGATTAATTTGAATTATAATTAACATATATACACAATGAAAAATATTAAAATATTAGTTCTTGCTCTAACAGTGGTAGGTTTTTACAACTGCAAAGATGCAAAGAAGGAAGCAGACAAAGTGAATACCGAGATGGATAGTGAAATGGAAAAAGTAGCAGAAGTAGTTACGACGAATCGTATTTCTATGCTAATGGAACCGAAAAGTGACAGTGAGGTATCTGGAGAAGTAAGTTTCGTTGACAACGATGGAATAGTTACCATGACCGCTACATTTACTGGACTTACAGAAGGTGAACATGCTATTCATATTCACCAAACTGCAGATTGCTCTGCAGCTGATGGTTCATCAACTGGTGGGCATTGGAACCCAACAAATGAGCCACATGGTAAATGGGGTGATGCAAAAGGATATCATAAGGGAGATATCGGTAATTTTACGGCAGAATCTGATGGTACTGCTACTGTTGAATTTTCTACTGACCAATGGTGTATTGGTTGTGACGATGAGAACAAAAATATAGTTGGAAAAGGACTTATTGTACACCAAGGAGCCGATGATTTCACTTCACAACCAAGCGGAGCTGCCGGTGCGCGAATTAGTTGTGCGGGTTTAATTCAATAGGATTAAAAATATATTCTATAAAAGCTGTTCTAAAAACAGCTTTTTTTATTTTTAACTGATTATAAATTTTCCATATGCAATTAGACCTATTGGTTGAACAATTC
>TARA_R110000765_G_scaffold22987_1_pt1 | contig 11790 bp, 5 predicted proteins | sample TARA_R110000765 | Tara Oceans TARA_R110000765 (sample SAMEA4398168) | marine metagenome | biome: Polar Biome; feature: [MES] marine water layer (ENVO:01000295) within the mesopelagic zone...; material: water (ENVO:00002006), including particulate matter (ENVO:01000060) such as...... | reverse complement strand
TCCCAGGTGCTTATATAGTTAACGGCGCTTTTGCTCAAGGTGCTTCGTCAGAGGTTGGAATTTTATCACCAGCTGGCAATTCACTTTTACAAACAGTTTATGATACTGGAGACAATAAGGTGTATACAGACAAATACATTGAGTATGGTATAACAAGATCTAGAGATTCTTTTGGTAATCGTATATGCTCAGAAAATGATTTTGTTTCTAAAACACCATTACCTCAGTTTAACAACGAGGTTAGGGTTACAATAGCGCAAAACGTTGCGGGAGGAGGGCAGAACATGATATACGGAGCAAATGTTAATCAAGGTGGTAGTGCAACTAACGATGGCATGATTATACTTATGGATACAGATCCTGGTGGTCTTGCTGTGGGTATGAGTGTTTTTGGACCTGGTATACCAGACGGAACTACTGTTACTTCTTTAGAAGGCACAACAAGCGCTACTTACCCAGGCATAGCTTTGCTTACAACAAACCCTCAATATCAAGAGTGGGAATTAATGGATTCGCTTAACCAACCAAACGTAAATCCTGGTAAACCTATAGTTACGATTAATGCTCAACTGTACGGTAAAGAAATTATATTTGTTGATTTAAATAAAGAGTCAAACGCTTGGAGTAAATACAAAGGACTTACGCCTACTGACAATCAAAATCAATATGACGATGGGACATATGATTTAGTTCAGGGTGAAAGATATGGAATAGACCCTCAGCATTCTCAAGTAAATGGTTCTTATTATATAGATGACAACACTGGATTGATTCACTTTAGTTCTAACATATCAGGTAAAACTGTAGTGTTAAATTATATAAGCGATAGTTTAGGTACTGACGGTGAGATGAGAGTTCATAAGTTTGCTGAAGAAGCTATGTATAAGTGTATAGCATACGGCATTATGTCTACAAAAGCAAACATACAAGAGTATGTAATAAAAAGATTTAAGCAAGATAGGTTTGCTGCAATAAGAACTGCAAAGTTAAGATTGTCAAATTTAAAACTAGAAGAATTAACTCAAATATTAAGAGGTAAATCTAAACATTTAAAACACTAGAGTATGCCTGAGATTAAAAACACTTTCATGGCGGGAAAGATGAACAAAGACGTCGACGAAAGATTAGTACCTAAAGGTGAGTATAGAGACGCAATGAATATACAGATAACTACCTCAGAAGGATCTGATGTTGGTACTGTTCAAAACATACTGGGTAACATGTCTTTAACTAATAGTTTTGTTATACCTTTTTCCTCTAGAGTAGTTGGTTCTATTGCTGATGAAAAAAATGATTGTTTTTATTGGTTTGTTGAGCACTATTTAAAAAATCAAATATTAAAGTATCATAATGGTAATGTGATACCAATAGTTGTAGACTTACACCCAGACAATCCTGATAAAAAAATCTTAGAATTTCCAAAAACTTTGTCAAAGAAACTTATCACTGGGATAAACATAATAGATGATTTGCTTTTTTGGTCTGACGGCATGACTGAGCCTAAAAAAATAAACGTTAAACTATGCGAACAAGGTACGGATGTTAGTGGTTCTTATCATACAAAACTAGTTGTTCCAAAGAAAAACATAACAGCTGCAGATAATATTTTATTAAAAAAAGAAAATATAACTGTTATAAAAAAATCTCCTATAACACCTATAATGCTGGACGCTAGTTATACTAAAGTTGTTTCTTCAGAAATAGTAAATCAAAACCCTTTTGTTGATGCCGCTGGTGATTTGTTAAGTGTTGGTAGTATTGCAATTGCTGACTTTGATAATTTTAGTAATGGTTCTAGTTATAGTGTGAACGAAGAAGTATTACTGTTACATGGTAATAGTGGTCAACTGCCCACGGATTTTCAAGTTAGAGTAAAAGTAACAGAAGATATTAGTGGAGGTGGGGGAAACAACCCTGGTAATCCAGGTGGTTATTCAAACGTTTATAAACTTGAGATTATGTCTATAAGCCCAGGAACACCAAGAATTCCAGGAAGCTCTCAAAACACCATGTACAAAGCCCAAAACGTTGCAAAGGAAGAGTTAATGTTCGAAAAAAAGCTTGTTAGATTTAGTTATAGATGGAAGTACCAAGACGGTGAATATTCTACTTACGCTCCGTTTACTTCAACAGTATTTTTACCAGGAAAATTCCAATACGACACAAAGTCTTCTTTTAACAAAGGTATGGATAAGTATTTAGTTGGTTTAAATTTAAGAGATTTTTTACCATCCAATACACCTAACGATGTTGTTCAGGTAGATATTTTATACAAAGAGTCTAATTCTACAACAGTATATATTGTTGACACTGTAAAACCTAACGACAAGCCTTCAATTTCAATAGGTAACGGTGAGGAAGGTTATTTACTTGAAAACTTTGCTAACGCTAACTTTAATTTGTTTGGTACACATTCGTTAAATAGCTGGGATGCAAACGCTTATGAACTAGAATCAGACGTTGTTGTGTCTGCTGTTGGTGAAAATCAATTATTAAGACCTTGGGATAACGTACCTAGACTTGCTCAAGCGCAAGAAATGAGTGCCAATAGAATTATATACGGCAACTACACTCAAGGTTTTGATATTCCAGAAAAACCTGTTTTAGAATCTAAATATATAACTAGGTATCCAGATAATTTGAAATACAAACCTGTATTTACAAATAATTACACAGAAACATACACTATGACCGCGGAGGATATAAGTCCAAGTTCAGACTTGTTTTTGTATGGACAAAAGTCTTTAAAGTCAATGCGTGACTATCAAATTGGTGTTACTTTTTTAGATAAGCAAGGAAGAGAAACTCCGGTGTTTAGTGATACAAAATCTAGTTTTAAAATAAAGAAAAAACACGGTAGGTACAAAACGGCCATTCAAACTAGATTAAAAACTGATCCTCCTTATTGGGCAGAGTATATGAAGTTTTATGTTAAAGAAACTTCTAATGAATACTATAATCTAGTAATGGACAGGGTGTATGACGCTAAAGACGGACACTACTGGTTGGCTTTTCCTTCTTCTGAGATAAACAAAGTTAAAGAAGACTCTTATTTAATATTAAAAAAAGGTTTAGACAGTAATGATATAATTTCTGAAGAAGCTAAATACAAGGTTATTGAAATAAGTAAAAGCGCTCCTGAGTATGTAAAAACAAAAGTTATAAACATTGGGCAATCTGCAGGTACTGAAACACCTTCTTTAACACAATCATCACCAATAGTGATTAATGGTAGGTCTTTTGAAATAGACGTTGACGGCTGGGTTGATTCAGGTAATTCAAAATTAGATGAAATTACAGATAGACTAACTCTTGATTTTACATCAGGAGCTCAATCATCTAAAAAATACAATATAGTAACTGTAAACATTGCCACAAGTGGTGGTATTAATGGTGGGGATACATACAAAATTGTTTTAGATAGAATTATTGACACTGCTGATAAATGGATATACCCAAACTATCCAACTGTTTTAGATGGTTCTTTACCAGATACAGATCCCTCACTACAAATAAACATATATAAAAACGATATTTCAAACAGACCAGAGTTTGATGGTAGATTTTTTGTTAAAGTTTATGGTGATGCTATTATTGAACAATACCTACTCACATCGTCAACTCTACAATATGAAGTTAATTCTAGAATAGATGCTTATCTTATTGTAGATGAAGAGCAAGATGCAGGTGGAAATTATAATGCTTTACATGGAGCGACAACTGGTTTTGAAAAGTCTAACTCAGTGGGAGACTGGACATCAAACTTTGACGTTTCTAATCCTGAAGATGGTGTTATGGATAGAATTTGGTTTCTTGATTTAGCTTTTTACCAAGCTACATTTACTAACTCTTTTAATATTGGTGACGCACTATTAGGTGGTGATGATCAATCTGGTGGTTATGGTAGAGGTATTCATCAAAAAGACTACGGTGATGGATTAAAATGGTATATGGATATTTCTTACGGTCAAATTTACGAAGACGTTGATTGGAACGGTACTAATTCTACTTCTCCAACTGATGGTGATAGTATTCCTTGGGACGGTACTGATGAAAACAAAACCATTAATAAAGAAACTGTTGATAAACTATCTGAAGATAAACTTTGGCAAATAGGACACCCTTCAAATCCTTTCGATGCCGCACAGGCAAGTGTTGTGGCTTCGTTGGTAGAGGGATCAAAGTTTAGGTTTGCTGGAGACACTAGTGAAGAAATATTTACAATAGATGGACCTGTAACTCATATGAGAAGATTAAATCATACTTCTTGGGTTAGTGTAGAAAATAACTTTTATAATGATTGGGGTGATGATGATTTTAGACTAAATAGTAGTTGGGATAATGAAGGTTATGTACTCTACAAGGGATCTTTAAGAAGATATGGATTGGCTAATAATAGAAGAGTTACTTATAGAATACCTTTAGACAAAGACCCAAACCTATCAAGCATAAAACCTTACTCAAGAAATTCTACACCGGCTTTTGACGTAGCGGACGCTGACACTCCTTTTGGAATTGAGTTTATAGAGCAAAAATATATTAACGATCAAAAGATAATGAGTGTCAACCCCGCTGTTTGGGAAACAGAACCAAGAGACAGCAGTCAAGGTTTAGACATTTATTATGAAGCATCTCAAGCGTATCCTCTTAAGATAACTTCTAAAAATTCACAACTTTACGTTCCAGTTGGTTCTGTAGTAACTAGACCAAACGGAGATGGCGCGGTGCAAGAAAACATTGTTACCAGGGTTACTAAAGTTCAAGGTTTTAATGGAATTCAAGAAATATCGCTACAGTTTAATAACGAGATAAGTCTTGCAATGACTGGTATAAATCCAAACGTGCCTTTTAGATTTACAAGACCAGACGGTAGTTTTACAACACTGTATATAGCTCCTTTACCTGTTGGACCTTTACCTCATTTCCCTGGCAATGCTCCTTATACATATGAGTTTTTAACTAATGTAGCAAGAAACCCTATTGGTTTAGATTGGTTTAATTGCTTTTCTTTTGGTAATGGTGTAGAATCAAATAGAATACGTGATGACTTTAACCAGGTTACTATAGACAAAGGTCCTGTTGTGTCTTCAACAACGGACAATAACTATGAGATGGAAAAAAGAAAAAGCGGGTTAATATTTTCTGGAATATACAACTCCACTACAGGTGTTAATAATCTGAATCAGTTTATAATGGCTGAAGGTATAACAAAAGATTTAAACCCTCACTACGGTAGTATACAGAAACTCTTTAGTAGAAATAATGATTTATTGGCTTTTTGTGAAGACAAAGTTTTAAGAATATTAGCAAACAAAGACGCTTTATTTAATGCTGATGGAAATCCTCAGCTTTTAGCTACTAACAGGGTCTTAGGGCAAACCATGCCTTTTGCTGGAGAGTATGGTATATCAAAAAATCCAGAATCATTTAGCGCTGACGCTTATAGAATGTATTTTACAGACAAAGCTAGATCTGCAGTTTTACGTTTATCAATGGATGGTATAACGTTAATATCAGACTATGGTATGTCTGACTGGTTTAGTGATAATCTTAGAAATAATGATTTAATAATAGGTAGTTACGATACTGATAAGGGCGATTACAACGTTACTTTGCCTGACACAGCTACAACCGTGTCTTTTGACGACGGTGTTAATGGTTGGTCTAGTTTTAAATCCTTTGTTACTGATTTTGGTGCTTTAAGTTTAGGATCTGATTATTATACTTTTAAAAAAGGTAGTGGTTATAAACACCACATAGAAGTTGACACACAAGGAAACACAAACCCTAGAAATACTTTTTACGGTACGTACACGCCCTCTTCTGTTAGTGCTGTTTTAAACGACGAGCCTGGAACTATAAAATCATTTAAAACTCTAAACTATGAAGGTTCGCAATCATATGTAAATATAGAAGCAACAGATATAAGAACTGGTTTTTATAATTTAATACAAAAAAATGGTTGGAGTACAGAATATATATCTACAGACAAACAAACAGGAACAGTGTCTGAGTTTATGGAAAAAGAAGGTAAATGGTTTAATTATATAAAAGGTGTTGATGTTGCGGAAAGTTTAAAAATTAAAACTGATGAGTTTTCGTTTCAAGGTATTGGTAAAACACAAATTAATGGAGTTTCAGTAGACACTACTTTATATATAAATGAACCAACTCAACCGGTGGGTGGATGTATGGATGTGTTGGCTACTAATTATAATCCAAACGCAAATTTTGATGATGGTAGTTGTGTTTATTTTCAGCAAGTTCCTGGTTGTACTGATCCTAATGCAACAAACTACAACTCGTCAGCCACTTATGATGATGGAAGTTGTGTAATAGGAACTCTTGGATGCACAGACCCAAGAGCTGATAATTACGACCCACTAGCCACTGTTGACGATGGAAGTTGTATTTTAGCGCCACCTATTTATGGTTGCACAAATCCAAACGCATCAAATTATGATTCTACTGCGACAGTTGATAATGGTAGTTGTATAATAGGAGATCCAATAATATACGGTTGTACAGATCCACTTGCGCTTGACTATAACCCTGGGGCTACTGTTGATGATGGTTCTTGTGTGTATGGACCTACTGATCCTGATCCAACTCCTGACGTTTATGGTTGTGCTGACCCGCTGGCTCTTAACTATGATCCACTAGTAACAGTTGATGATGGTAGTTGTACTTACACTCCAAACAGTTTAACAATAGAAGATATAAACGATATGGACACTGATCCTGGGCCATTACCAGATGAAGATCCGGTTTCTTAATAAAAATTAAATAGAATAAACTATGGCTCATAATAATACCACTCATAATATTAATAACAATTATAGCGTTGAAATAATTGTAGACCCTGACATAAGTGGTGGAGCTGGTTCTATTGTAAAGTACAGCAGTGAAACTAACAGTCCTTTTTACGAAATGAAAATAATACCGCCAAGCCTTGGTGTTCCGTTGTTTGCTGGTAATATTAAAATTGACATGATCGACAGTCATTGGAGCTATATAACAAATTTACATCCTTACGGTTCTACTTCTTGCACTCCACACCCGACACCTCACGGCACGTCTTCACAAATAACACACGACTATATGTTTGGTCCAGGTGGAACAAGTTGTTATGTGGCGCCTGAGTTTTATAATGGTAGTTATGATTTTCAAGGGCCATACACATTTACTAACGATGCTTATGTTAACGGAGATTTTTTAACAGATGCTAATCCAGTTACCTGGAGTAAAATACACTTAATAGAGGTTTATAATAATGACATTGGTGTTTTAGAAAACGACAATCTAAGTCCTGAGATAGTAGAAAACGAAAAAACATGGAACACTTGGAATACTAGCAAAAGTACAATAACAATATCACCTGAGCCCGCTTATTTAAAAGCTTTTGTTTTTGTTGTTTATGATCCAAATATAGATATTGGCTACGGAAACAATATAGTTATAGATTTGGATATTGACGAAGTACAACCAGTTGTTGGGTGTATGGATTCTAATGCTATCAATGGATCTTATGATCCCAATGCCACTATAAACGACGCTACAATGTGTCAGTATCCTGCACCTGAATATAGTATAACAATTTCTCCACAAAATTACCCAACTTTTTTAGATTCTACTGGCACATACACCTCTGTGTTTTTAAACTCTCAATATGTTCTTGCAAATACAGCTAGTAACATATACATAAACATTGATAGTGGTGGTCATTATAAAACTTTAGAAAACACATATCAAGCTGGCGATGTTGTAAACGAATTAGTAACAATAGATATAATCCCTATTACTCCAAGCTATGGTATTGCATTTGAAGCTGTTTATGACTTTCCAGTTGTATCAAATCCACCCGCTACAAACGGTGGGCCAAACGCTAATATATCTCAAACTTCTGGATATTTTCAAGATCCTAGCAGTTGGGGTGATGCTAAAAACAATTTAACAGCTTCTAGTATTAGGTTTTTAAACTTAGATCACAGTATAGAACCTAGTTACGAAGTACCAACATATGATGAAGATGGAAATCCTATTTTTAACTATGGAGGCTATTCTCTTTGGTGCAATCAAGCAGATCCAACAGGTTTTCAACCAACTATGGAGGTGTTTTTTGGAACTGGAGGAAATACTATATTTACAGTTGACCCTAGTGGTAATGAGTTAGAAATAGAAACTAGTAGTATTTATTTAAAAGAATATTATTACGCTTTAAGTAATCCTGAGTTGTTTTTAAATACCGGGTACGAGTGGTTTCCTTATAAACTAGAACTAGGGATTCAATTAGATTTTATAATGCCTGCTCACAACGTAGACATTAAGCTAGATTTAGATCATAACACGGAAAACCAAGGGTCAAACGCAAATTAAAATATGAAAAAAATAACAAGTATAAGTTTTTTATCCCTACCTTTGGGACCAGCATTAACTTCAAGATCTTACGTTGTTCAAGGAGATCCCGGTGCCACGTTTAGTATAATAGCCATTAACGAAGATAATGAGTATTATAATTTCCCTGAAAACACTATTATAACAAACCCAGATACTGAATCAATTCCTGCGCCTGTTTTTTCATCAACACCCGCTAGGTTGAAACCAACTACTATAGGATCTTCAGGTTTATATACTGGGAATATTGTTTTTCCAGCTGTTACCGCTAGCGATTATTATAATGTAACTTTTACACCAGAAGCACATTATGAAACAGAATTAGACCCTTTATTGTTTAGCGATAGTGTTTATTATGTGCCTAAAATATATCAATACCTAGACACTTCTGTAACATTTTCCTTAACTTCAACCGAAAAAGACGGTGGAAGTGGGGATGAAAGCTACAACGCTTTTCCAAGTAATATTATTAAAAGTGGTTCTAATCCAAAAGTATCAGAAAAAATAGCAAAACAATCATTTGCATTGTCTTGGCCTTTAACTCTTAATGCTAGTAACTTTGCAATAATAAGACAACCTGAAATAACTGATTTTGAATTTACAACAACTAAAACAACAAGAAAAGCTGGCACAAGTTCAAAAGAATTAGAATTAACAAATATTCAAGGACTATCTATTGGTATGTCTCTTACTGCTAATGGTATAGCTGGAAGTAACCCAGGTATATCAACAATAGTAGCCATAAACAGAGGTTTTAAAGATATAAACAACTCTACAACAGCAAACCCTATTTATATTATACCTAAAGAAGCTGACACAACTACAGGTAAGCTTAAAAATTCTCTTGGCGGTACTGTTACTATTGCTAACGCTTCAACTTTTGTTGTAGACAGAGCTATAACTTTTACTGGTTTTGGGTCAGATCATGCTAGTGTTTTTAATCAAACTAAATTTTCTATATCTAATTTTGCTCTAGTTATAAACCCTGTTGTAACAACAACAACCGCCGCTGTAGCTGCTGCTGCAACAGTGATACCTGTCACAAGTACTAATGGTATAAAGGACGATGTGAGTACTGTTAGTGGTATTGGTATAAACTCAGCAAGTACCATGACGGTTACTAATATATCTTCTTTAAACTTAACTGTTAGAGCTTTAGTAGCGGCTAACAATGAGGCCTTAGAAAGTGGACAGACAGTAACATTTACAGGTAGCAGTAGATCAGGAACAATAACAGCTGATGTAAAAGTTTTACAATACGGTGATAGTAATATCACATTAACATTAAATTTAGATAATATATTAAGCGTAGAATAAACATGGAAATAACATTAACATTTGATCCTCAAACTGCTTTAAACAGATCTTTACAAGTTGGAGATACTGTATGGTATGTGCAGCCTTCTAGCGCTGGTGGGTATAGCATAGCTGATACTAATAACGTACAAAAGCTTGGTACTGTAGAATTTGTAGAAAATCAATACAGGCAACCAGTAATAAAGGTTAGTCGTTATACTGGGCCTAACCCAGGTGTTGGTTTGGGTCTTGATGAAAATACTTTTTTTATGTTTTCTAAAAACAATAAGGCAAACTTAAGTGATTTGACAGGTTATTTTGCAGAAGCAAAATTTACAAACAATTCAAACAAAAAAGCCGAACTATTTGCTATTGGCTCAGAAATAGTTCAAAGTAGTAAATAACACATAAAAAGTGTAATTATAAATAAATAAACAATAAAACTATGGCAGGCAGAACAATTACACCATTTAAATCATTATCACCTCTTAAAGGTAGAAGAAAACAATATAGAGATGCCGCGACTCAAAATTTGGAAAACCTTCAAGGTATGAAATCTGATTTTCAAAATATGGAAACTAATAACCTAGCCGCTGGTTATAAAGATTTTACTAAAGACTTAACAAATAAGTTTGCAAATCAAACTGTTGATACAACTACAACTGATAGACTTCAAGACATAAGCAACCAACAACTGGGTACTACACTATCAATGATGAAAGAAACTGGGGCTTTTAACGCTGGAAACGTACAGTCTCTTGCTAACGCTCAAACGCAGCAAGCAGGACAAATAACATCTGATCTTTCAAGGCAAGTGCAACAAAACAAACAATTAGAACTACAAGGAGAAGATGCACTACAAACTCAACAAATGCAAGGTAAAATGGCTCAACAAGACGCTATCATGCAAGGTGAAAGTGCTTCAAGAGATTTAAAATATCAAAAAGCACAAGGTATGATGGCTATGGAGGCTGGGGAGCTAGAAGGGGCAAGAGCAGCTGAACAAAGCTATAGAAACGTTTTTGGTAAAATATTTGGTAGTGATAGAAAACTAAAACAAAATATTTCTTTAGTTGGTAAGTCACCTACAGGTATAAATATATATACGTTTAAATATATTAACAAGTCTTTTGGGGAAGGAACTTATCAAGGTGTTATGTCTGACGAAGTACCTAACGCTGTTGTACAACATCCTAATGGTTATGATATGGTTGATTACAGTAAGTTAGACGTTGAATTCATTAAAATATAAAACATGGCAACAATAGATATAAACGCAATGCGTGACATAGGTAGAACTATGGGAGGCAACGCGCGAGACAATACAACAAGAGATCAGGCGATAAGTGTGCTTGGAGGGCTTTCTTTACAGTTGCTAGGTGGTGCGCTTAATACTCGTAAGCAATTAAGGTCTGAAACCAATTCAACAGCTGCAAATGCGCAACACGAGGTAGATGAGCTAGGTGTTGTTGGAACCGGTGAAGGTGCTTTAAACGCTGGTTATAGTACAGAGGTATTAAACGAACAAAGAAAAATAATACAAAAAGCAAATAACGCAATATCTTTTGGAATAAACACAAGTAAAGCTACTGCTAAAAAACTTAAAGCAGAAAACACAATAAAAAACCATGTTGAGGGTCTTAAGTATGTTGATAAAATGATGGACACTTGGAAGGGTATATATAAAGACGGTACTGTAGAAACTGCTGATAAAGACGGTAACATGATTAAAAGAAAAGTAAAAGTTAATGCAGCGTCATCAGCAACATCACAAGCTTTAGGCGCTTCATTTGCAAATGGTAGTATATCTGGTAGTTTAGATTTTAGAGATGGAAAGTGGGGTGTGGTTAGCGAATCTGTAGTCCCAGGCACTGAGGGTGAAGAGGTTACAAGCGCACAAACTTTTACAACTCTTGAAAACATACAGCTTCCAGAGCTTGACGAAAGCAGCGCTCTTTACGATCACAAAAAAGGTTATTTAGACAAATACTACAAGTTAGGAGGTACTAGTAAAAATGCTTTTAATAGTCAAGACAAGGTTACATTAAAAAAAGACTTATACAACGATTATAGTCAAATGAGTTATAACCAAATATCTAG
>TARA_R110000765_G_scaffold4713_2_pt1 | contig 11818 bp, 15 predicted proteins | sample TARA_R110000765 | Tara Oceans TARA_R110000765 (sample SAMEA4398168) | marine metagenome | biome: Polar Biome; feature: [MES] marine water layer (ENVO:01000295) within the mesopelagic zone...; material: water (ENVO:00002006), including particulate matter (ENVO:01000060) such as...... | reverse complement strand
GTTGCTTCGGCTGCTGACATTGGCGCCGCTCAAACCTTCGACGGCATCATTGCCCAGCTCGCCAAGCTGACCGGCACGGGTGGCAACATTGCCAACACCGGAATGGTAGTGAACAAGAGCACGCTTTTTAAGACCTTTATGCTCTTTGAAGAGTTCAAGCAGGCTTACATCTTGGGTCGCCCTGGTACCGCTGACCGCGCCGAGCTCGCCAACTTCGCTGGCTATCGTTTGTTCCTGTCCGACTTCATGGACAACAAGCTGAACGCAACGGGCGTTTATGACAACGTGACCAAGACCAAGACCGCTATCCAGGTGGTCAACTTTGACCGCTGGGAGATCAACCAGCGTCTTGGAACCGTGGTCGAGATGGACACCGATATCACCCGCAACCAGAACCTCATGGTCGCCCGTGTTCGCGAGTCCCTGTGGAGCATGGAAGCCTATTCCGCCACCGCATCCAACTTGGATGCTCTCTACCTCTACAACGTCACAGCCTGATAGGAGCCTGACATGATCAACGCACTTTTCCCCCTCGTGGCCCCGATTGCTGGGGCTGGCGGTTCCGCCGATGCCTACGTGTTGGCCAATCCTTCCGACATCTCTTTGTCCCTGGATTCCGTGTCCTACATTGATGACGCTGGCGTCACTGCCAGCGACAGCAACTACGCAACCATCTCGGTTGAGTTAGACGGCGTGGCGGTTGCTTCCTCGTCTACCACGACCAGCGATCTCGGCACGATTGCCGCCAACACTCCGATCGCTATCCCTGTGGCCAATGGCAACATCGTTGTTGCCCCTGGCGGCAAGGTGGAGATCAAGTTGGCCAAGGCTGGCTCGGGTGTGACCACCGCTGGCCGGTGTGTGGTTGTCCTAAAGCCCCACGCATAAGGCTAACCAATGAAGAAACTCTATCTACTCTCGTGGCCGCACAACGGTGGGCGCTTTCAGTCCGCAGCGGGGATCTCCCTGGTAGCGGGTGAGTCGGTAGAGGTGCCGGATGAGGTGGCCTATTCTATGGGCTTGGACTTCGGCGCATTCTTTGAGGTTCGCCCGGTGACGGCTGGACGGTTGGAGATCTTGGACGCGCTAAAAGCGGGCGGGATCTCTGACAAGGTGATTGGCTATCTGGAAGTCGCGGGCCTATTGGGTCCGCATCTTCTGGCGGCTAACTTGAAAGAGATTCAGGCTTCCAAGGGCTTGGGCAAGGCCAGCGCGTCTAAGGTGCTGGAGGCTCTCGCCCCTATCCGGGCATGAGTCGCACACCACAACGCGGGGCCGGTCGCATTAGTGGCTGGCCCCGTTTTGCGTAGGAGATGACGTGCCCGTTTTAACGACAGCAAGAGCTAAAGAGCTCGCATGGCCGGAGCTGACCGGCAGCACGCAAGACGCCCTGATCGCGATCTACGTCGCCGGGGCCGAGTCTTGGGTGGCGTCGTTTCTTGGCTTCCCCGTTTACGATAGCGGAACCTCTGCGGCGCTATCGGTTCAGACCTATACGCTCTACCCGCGCGGGTACGCTGACCAGGTTTTAGAGCTCGGGATTCAGCCGGTGGCTACCGTTACCAGCCTGCACATTAGCAAGGTGAGAGACTACGATAGCGCGAGCCTGATCGCCGCTGCGGACTACACCTTGGTGACGGCCCGTGGTCAAGTAGAGCTCGTCTATGCTGCGGACTATGCCCGATGGCCCGAAGGTGATCGCAATATCAAGGCGGTGGTCACCGCTGGCTATTCTGCTTTGCCGGATGCGATGGAGCTCGCCGTGGCCTTGGTGGCTCGCTCTATGTGGTCCGACTCGCAGCAGAAGCGGGCCAACGTGAGCAGCAAAAGCGGCAACGGTGGATCTACCCAGTACACCGACAACGTGATGCCGCAGAGCGCTTTAGATCTGCTTCGTCCGCTGCGCAATCCATCGGCTGTGATCGGGTGAGTGAGACCCTGGAAGAGTTCGCCGATCGGCTTCGCAAGCTGGAAAGCGGCGAGATGCAAAAGCGCTTGGTGCGCCTTGCAACGGCTGGCGCGCTCGTGGGTGAGGCCAAGGTCAAGGAGAACATCTCTTTGAGGCTACGCACCCGCAGCGGGCGCTTAAAGCGCTCGGGCAAAGGTGAGGTCCGCACCCTGCAAAGCAAGGGCTTGGATCTGGTTCTGTCGGCTGGCTCGCAGCGCGGTGGCAAGCCTTTGATCTATGCCGGGGCTCAAGAGTTCGGTGCGACGATTCGCCCGAAGAAGGGCCGCTATCTGGCCATCCCGCTTAGCGGCGGTCCGGCTGTCACGCCTGCGGGGGAGCCTCGCTACACTTCGGCGCGGCGTGCTCCCAATCTGGTACCGTGGCGCAGCAAGTCGGGCCGCCTCTTTCTGGTTCAGTTTACGCGCACCGGGGTAACCCCGTGGTACGTGCTCCACCCTGGCCCGATCAAGATCAAGCCGAAGCACTTCGTAAGAGACGCGGCCAAGAGTACCGAGGCTTGGTTGCTTCCAAGGCTTGCCAAGCTGCTGGCGGCTGCTCTTGCGCAACCATAGCGGCGCGGCGGTGGCTACCTCAACACCATGAGCGTAGCCGCCACCATTATCGCCCGCGTGGTGGACCGCCTCCGGTCTATCGACGGTGCCGCCCACACGTTTACTCTCTTTGGCCAGAGCGTGAGCCACACCTATGCCTTCGACCTTACCGACGCGGATCGAGTGGTTCAAGGGCTGGCCGGTGCTGCGGTGCCGCCGCCCTACACCAACGTGTATCACCGCGTCACCCCTGGCGATGACGGGTCCAACCTTTGCAAGACTCAGTGGAGCTTGACGCTCTGGGTGGATGGTGTGGCGTCTATTGCAGACATGCTGAGCTCTACCGAGCACACCGCCGCCCTTGACCTGGCCAACGATATCGTTGTCGCGGTGATGGCAGATCGTCAAGCCACTACAGCGGGAAGCCTGCGCACCCTTGGTGTTGATGGCATCCGTCCATCGGTAGATCAGATCTACGGCTCAGACGAGGGGATCGATATCACCGCGTGCCGTGTCACCTTTGAGATTACCTACCAGACAACCGGGATCGGCCTGTGAGCATTCTAAGAGACGCGGGCGGGGCTTGGCCCTATCGCTACCCGGTATCCTTCTGGACTTCGACTAACGCCGGGGCCAAGGATGGAGTCTTTACAGTTCAGCCAAGCTTCGGCGGGTTCTGGGAGAAGCTCGACGCGCCCGGCTATGAACTGCGGATCACCAACGAGACCGGAGACATTCAGCTCGCCTACAACCGTTCGGCCTACACCTACGCCACCCGGTCAATAACGATACAGGTCAACGATATACCCGTTGCAGCCAGTACCACAAAGCTGATCTGGCTCTACTGGGGCCAAGACGGCGCAGCCGATGGCGACACCGATCCCACGATCACCGCGCCGATCTCGGGAGTGGTCACAAACCTACTGCCCACGGCGCCGATGGTTTCTTTTCGTCCAGAGCGCCCGGCATCGACGGTACCCGCTCAGAGCGTCACCAAGTCGATCGCCGAAGTGCAAGACGTGTGGTGGAATCTCTCGGGCCTACTAAGCCGCGCCGCCAGTCCCGACGGGGGCTACACCGAAGCCGAAGAGGTGGACGCTGTATCGTTCGCAGTGTTTGACGCGGACTCGTCCCAAGCTGGAATGTTTGAGGCCAACCAGACCGCCTTTGCGGAGCTCAAGGGCGTGCTCTACGTCCGCACTCGCTGGAAGGCGGGAAGCGCTGCGGGGATCTATACCCTGCGGCTAACAGTCACCACCACCACCGGACGAACCGCAGAGACGCGGGTTGTCGGGTATGTCACCGATCTACAGGAGTAGGCTATGTCCATCACCGGAGCAGGTACCGCCGCTGGCGTTGCCGAAGAGAGCACTTGGGGCACCGCAGTCACCCCCGCAACTAACTGGCGCTACGTGATCAACGCGGACGCCGCGCCCGATTTCACCCGCGTACAAAGCGGGCGGATCTCCTCTGGCTACTTTGCCAACGACGTAGAAGCTGCCGAGGATGCGTCCGCGTCTCTCTCCCTTGAGATGACCTATGAAAACCTTGGCATGTGGTTGGAGCACGCTCTCTGGTCCGTCGCTGCAACGACCGGCACGGGTCCTTACACGCACGTTTACAACGGCAGCGACAACTCGCCTATTGGTCTCACCTTGCACGTTGTACTCGGCGACAGCGGCAACGGGCGGCAGATGGTCGGCTCTTTGGTCAATACTTGGAGCCTCGCGATCTCGGTGGGCACGCCCTTTATGACTTTGGGCTTGGAGATGATTGGGAAGCAAGTCACCCAGATCAGCGCCGCGACGCCTACCTATGGCGCGGGCGATGAAGTGGTCTCGGGCTTGGACGCTGCGCTGATGAGCTGGAATAGCAACACTTTCTGCTTGCGGTCAATCACGATCAACGGATCTAACGGCTTGGAGCGTCGCCGATGCCTTGGCGAGAGCACCACCGCCAAGCCGCAGCCCGTGAGCGAGCGCACGATTGATATCGAGTTTGAACTTGATTTCAATGCCAACATCACCACCGACTTTGCCGCCCGCGTGGAGGCCAACGCGTCAATCGTGTTCACCGGTAGCGGCAACAACGTGATGACCTTCCTGATGCGGAACATGCTGATCCTGTCCGTCTCGGATCCGATCTCCGGTCCTGGCGTAGTCACCCAGCGCGTGACCGCTCGCTGTCGTGAGAACCCAGCGGGCACGTACCCTTTTCAAGTTACAATCGTCAACGACAACGCCAGCGGCTCGGCTAACTGAGTCGCAACCATCCACCCCTTGAACGTAGGTTACCAGCTATGTCCATTCTCTCGTCAGTCCAAGGCGTTTCACGCCAGATCGTTAGGTTCCCGAATGCGGGCCTGATCTTTGAGGTCCGATCCGTAACAAGTGCAGATCTCGCAGAGCACCAGGTCGCGGGGCTTGTTGCCGCCGCTGGAAAGCGCAACGATCCCGAGGCCGAAGCGTTGACCGCCGAAGTCCTAAAGCACCAAAAGGCGTTGCAGGATTACGTCAACGAAGACGCACCCCTTGAACTGGCCGCAGCGGCAACGCAAGCCTTGACCCAGCTCCGCGCCTATAGGGCGAGAGAGATGGGCCCGGACAAAGCGCGGGCGGCGGCGGAACGTCAAGAGGGCCTAACGATTGCCGGTGTGGTCCGTGTCAGTCTTGACGGCGAGACCTGGAAGCCTTGCACTATGTCCCGAGATCAGGCCAGCGAGGAGACGGACGAGGGCGTTGTGCTCAACATGCGCGACGCAGCATCCTTTGTTCCGGCTTTGGCGATGGCCATCCAGACCGCTTCGCTCAAGGAGGCGGACGCGGTCCTTGGCATGTTTCCAGCAACACCCGTCTCTGATCCTGCGGCTTGACCGGGTGGCCCGGCGCTATGGCACGGATCCGGGTTCGGTTCTGGAGTGGTCGCCCTTTCGGCTTGGGCTGGCTCTTGAGGCGCTTGACGCGGCGCAACAAATCGAGAACATGCAGATCCAGCGCAACAAGGACTCCGCGATGGCGGTGGTGGTCCTGAATCAGTAGGAGCCCACCGTGGCCAAGAACATCGTCGAGACCATTCTACGCATCCGTGACGAGGCTTCTGGGCCGCTTGAGCAGGTGGGCGAGAACGCAGATGAGGCCGCCGAAGGGATGGACGGTGCCGAATCGTCCAGCGCTACACTAAGCAAGGGCCTGGCCGTAGCTGGCGCCGCTGCTATCGCTATGGGTGCCGCCATTCTGGCGACTACTCAGAAGCTCGCCGACTACAAGAACGGGATCAACGATACCGCCGTGCGCACGGGCGTAGCTGCCGACACCTTGATCGGTCTACAACTCGCCTTTGTGGGATCTGGCCAGTCCGCGTCCGCAATGGAGTCGGCGCTTGGTCCGCTCCCGAAGCGGCTCGCAGATACCGCACGCGGTACGGGTGACGCTCAGATTGCGTTTGATGAGCTCGGGGTGTCCGTTGTGGATGCTGGCGGAGATCTACGAGGCACCGATGAAGTGATCCGAGAGACGATCGCCGCCTTGCAAGACGTGGCCGATCCTGGTGAGCGTGCCGGGCTGGCTATGCAAGCCTTTGGGCGTGGCGGCGCTACCATCTTGCAAGCGCTCGGGGATGCTGATCTTGACGTGTTTGTGAGACACGCTCAACTCATTGGCCCGGCCTTTGATGACGCCGGGCGGGGTGCTGCTGACTTCGAGCGGGCGATGGCTGATCTTGAACTGTCCACCCTTGGCGCTGCTGATCGCATTGCCAACGCCTTCGGAGGTGAGAACGGGGTCACGTCGGCGATTGATACAGCAACTGACACAGCTATATTTTTTGGTGAATTTGTTGGGGATTTTTTAGAGGCAAGACTTAAAACCGTCAGGACAATCGTGCGCGAGATTGCCGCGGTTTTTGATGCTATGAAAAGCGGCGATGTTAGCGGTTTTTTAGCGGCAGAGGCTAACGTCGCTCTTCACACTGCGGATTTTTTCTTTGGTGGTGGATCCGATACTGTAAACGCCTCGGTTGCCGCTGGCGAAAAGGTGGTTGCCGCTAAACGCACCCGCCGACAAACCAGAGCCGCTTCGGCAGCGTTTCGGGATTCTTTCTTGGATGAAGACACCGCCGCCGGTGGTGGTGGTGGTGGTGGTGGTGGGAAGAGGGCCCCGGCTATTGATCCTGTCGCCGCTCTCAACGGTGGCGGTGAGCTCAAGTTCAAAGCCGAGGCCGATTTCTTCGGTATGGACCTGACCGGGTTTGTTGACCCGCTGAAGATGCTCGCCGAGCAAGCCGCAGCAACCGCCGATGAGCTTAAACTTTCAACCGAGGCCGAGAAGGCCAACACGCAAGCCGCGCTGGAAGCCCAGCAAGTGCGAGACGCGCAACTAATGAGCGCCACCAGCACAACGATCGGCGGCTTGAACATGCTCGGTGCTGCCTTCCAAGCCGCTGCGGGCGGCTTTGGCAGCTTGGCTACCGGTGACGCGGCTGGGGCTATTGGAGGCGTGGTTAAGGGCGTCGGGAGCGCTGCAAGCACGGCGATCGACCTGGCCGCGCCTGCGGTCGGTGCCGCTGCGGGTGCTGCTATCGGTACGGTGGTTCTTCCTGTGGTCGGTACCGTTACCGGAGCCGCGATCGGTGCTGTCATTACCGAGATGCTTCCGGTAGTCGGTGACGCTTTAGAAGGCGTGATGGGAGCCTTTGCCGATGGGATCGGCCAAGTGGTTGAGATCGGCCAAGTAGGCCAAGACGCTATTGAACAGCGGCTCCTTGATTTCCAGACCGACTTTATGGCCGGTCTGGAGATCTTGCCCGATATCATCGCCGAGAGTATGCCGGACTTTACGATCGCCTTTACCGAAGCGCTTGTGGATGCAGCACCAGAGTTGGCCGTTGCTTTGGTGGTTGCGATAAAGGGAGCTCATGATGCGATATTCTTTGCACTAATAGACGGCATCCTGAATGGCATTAAACAATCGGCTGTTGATAGCGTAGGATTCGCCAGGGGTGACCGGCCGACCTTCCAAGGCTTTGGAGGTGCGCAGCGCGGGCGCGGCGGTAACACCTTCAACATCTCGGGAGTGATTGCCGAGAACGTGGATCGGTTCACCGAAGAGATCAACAGCCGCCTTGGCTCGCGTGGTTTGAACTTGCAACTTGGAGGCCGTTAAGATGGGCAACCCGAAGATCTGGTATACCCCTGTCAATGGTGGAACCGTGGAGGTGATCGACTTCTCAAGCGGGGCCTGGATCTCGCAGTGGCAAGATCAGCCCAGCCGAGACGCGGGCGATGTGGAAGCGATCTCGGGACTCTCGGCGCATAGCGCACGGGGCACCAACTTAGACGTTGAGTTCTCGTGTGAAAAGTTCTCGGACGAATACATCGCACGCCGGATCTTGAACCTACAGCACCACCTTGAGATCGGTAACCTGTGCGGCTTTTCTGCCGATGCTGACAAGGCGTTTGCGGCCTATGCCAACCCCGCGCCCTTGAGGGGAGACACCACGATAGTCACCGGTCTACCGAGCTGGCACAACACCGCCGCAACGGTTGCCGCTGGCGATTGGATCTGTCTGGAGTCAGAGCTACCCGTTGGAGCTCGTGAGTGGGTTAAGGTGGCCACCTATACCGCGCTTGGGCCTACTGTAACCATCACCCTAAGCTCTCCGGTGACGTACAACCACACCGGGGCTACCCTCGTGCGTTGGACTAACTATCATCCTGTGTTGCGCTGGCCGGTATCTGGTCGCCGTCCGTTGGTGACGAGTGATCGCCAGCTTGTGTGGTCGGCTGCTTGTACCCTCCGCAGTGATCGCGATGTTGCAATCAATGCCTTTTCCCAAGGTCAAGGCGTGCAGGGTGGAACGGGCAACATGCCGCCACCTACGAGATCTGAGGACATGCGCACCGTGGTGGGTACGCCCAAGGGGATCAGGCAATGAGCTGGACGGGCGCGTTCAAGACGTGGCTCGAATCTCCGCAGCTCCCCCGGTTTGCCGTGCGAGGTGTTGACCCGCCATTTGCTTCGGCGGCCTGGTTGCAGCCAAGCACCTACACCAAGATAGACTCGCATGCGGACATGACGGGCAATCCAATCATAGCCGCGCAGGGGATCCGCCAAACCTCGCCAATGAAGCTCGACACCGGGCGTTGGATCTGCTCGGGTGGTGAGTGGCAGGTGTCGTTAGCGGTCTCACCAGATGACACCGCCTCGCAATGGCTGGCCAACTTACGCCGGGGCCAGATCTTCCAGATCCTTGCCGGGCCGCACACGTTTACCGAGGCGCAGCTTGAACCGATCGCGGTGGGCGTGCTTTATGGCGTGAAAACGAGCAGCGACCAAAAGGGGATGACCTTAACGATCCGCTCCATCCTTTCGGCGATGGGTAGCAGGATCACCGGCCAAACGAATCAGATCCCCCTGTTCTATGACATAGCGGATCCAGCTACCCGCCGACAGACCACCACCGCCGCCAACTACAGCCCCGGAGATACAACCCTCCAGGTGGTGAGCACCACCGGCTTTGAGTACGACAGCGCCCACGCAGGCGTCCGACTTCTGATAGTAGATCCAGGTGGAACGCCCGGCACGATCTCGTCGAGCGCGTTCTTTGTCAAGGCCACCGGGACGGCTACCGGGCCGATCCGCTTCTCTGGTGTCGGTACGGTGGATCTCTATGGGACCACCTTGGGATCTGCGGTGTCGGGCTCGCCCGTGTACTCGGTGCCGTTCAGCTATGGCCACCCGATCGATGTGGCGATGCGCTTTGTCTTCGGCGCTGGCTTTGGAACGGGCATCGACACCCTGCCCGCTGAGTGGGGCTTGAACTTCTCGCAAGTGATCATCGACGTATCCGACGCGGGCCTTGAAAGGCTCAACGCCACCGCATCGGGCGGCGGCACCTATGAGGTTGAGGTTCTGGCAACCGAGCAACAGGAGAACCCCTTAGCGTGGCTGCAATCATGGATGGCACCGCACGGGATTTTCTGGACCTTACGACACGGCCAACTAACCCTCCGCGCACCTGCTACCCCTGGCCGGGCGGTGGTTCGAACGGGGATGGTGATCACCGATGATGATATTGTCTCTTTCAATGTGGATGCCTTCGACTCTGCAAAGATCCCGGTTCGGTTGTTAGAATACGAAGAGGCCAGCGGAGCAGTTCTATCCTCGTTGCCTATTGCCACGATGGAGACCTTGCCTGTCAACAGCACCTCGCGAATCAGCTTCCCGCACGTCTGGACAAACGCGCCCAACGCCTTGCGCGGTGTCTATGCTCGATTGCAGGACTACTCGCAATCCTTGGGCGAGATCTTTAGCCTGACTTGTGCGGGCTGGCGGCTGGCGCAGCTTTGCCCCGGCGATGACGTTGAGCTCACCAGTTCCTATTTTTTAGCGCGCGTGGTGGACGGTAGCACCGCTGTGAGCTCTCGCCCGTGCTTGGTTCTGTCCGTGTCCGTAGCTTGGACCACGGGAGCCCCTGCGGTGTCTCTCGTGCTTATGGATCTCCCGGACGCGCCCGCGCCTGCTTAGGCCGTAGCGGCGCGGCGGTGGCTACCTGTGGGGATAGGAGTCACTCATGGCCGGAACCGCTGTCGATCTGTCTACATACCAACGGGGCCAGCCCTACGAGGGCACCACGTCAAGCACCACAAACGAGGTGGACGTGATCAGCGGCTTCCCGACTTGGTGCCGCCACGTTGAATACTACACGGCCAACGCCGCCCGCGTGGGTCACCCTGGGAGCGGCGTCAAGACCACCGCGTCAACGCTGACCGATACCGATCCGCATAAGCCCCTGCCCGTGGCGGCTACCTATTACACCGAGCCCTTCTCGGGTGCCGACGTGTATATTTCCTGCACCACGGTGAGCAACGCGTACAAGATTATTCTCCATGAGGCCGCGCCGTGAGGATTGTCAGCCCGACCGCAGCCGCAGAGCCAGCACCGAGCGGCGGCCTGACTTGGATCAAACTGCTACTCACCAACTTCTCCGACGCGCGCGACGCCGGGCCGGTGCTGTCTTCGGCGGCTACGCAAGACGGCGACGGCCTAATCACCTGGCCGTGTAATGCGCCCGACACCTACGGCGATTTGCGAGAGTGCGCGTCCAAGACTATGCCGATAGCTGACCTGGCCACAATCGTGGGGCTGGCCGATGCCACGACGCTCATCAACGGCACCAACGTGATCCACGTCCGCATGACGTGCGTGGGCGAGAAAAACGTGGGCGTGATGGCTGCCTATCTGGACCGCCCCGCGACGAATCAGGCGGGCACCTATGGCGTGGGCGTGGGCTGCTACCGCAACACGTCCAGCTCAAACGCCAAGCTTATCGGCGCTGCCATCCACGAGAGTAGCACCGTGACCGGTGGACAGTCCCTACAGACCCGCTCGCCCTACATGACCGGAGTACTACAGCACCCTACAGTCGGCACCACGAACCACTATGGCGGGCATGTAAGCATCTGGGAGTTTAACGATCCAGCCTACGTCAAAGAGGGCGGGATCAGCTACACCCGCGAGATCGCAACGCCGGGGGATCTCGTTCACTTCGGGATCGCCGCCTGGTTCAAGGCTGGCGGATCTGGTGTAGCGGGCAACCTCACGAGCACGATCTGGGTGGCTGTTCAGTCGAGCAGCGACTGGAGCCAGACCCCTACATGATTCGCCCAACGCCCGCCGAGCTTGACGCGCACATCGTCGCCGCTGGCTTTGGCGGGGATCTCGTGCCGACTACGGTGGTCCTTGTGCGCGATGTGCTCCGGCCCACCTTCTTTAGCTCGTGGGCTTGCGTGCGCGACGTGGATGGGGATTGGAACATGTGGCCGTGCCGCACCGTTCCGACAGACTCAGAGCTGACCAAGGCCAAGCGCCACCGGGACGGAACCGCGATCATCTCGGCGTCTAAACTAAACCGCCGATGTTGGATGACTGGATTCCATAGCCCTGGCAAGTATGGCAACCAAAGGCCGTGCCTCCGCCAGATGGGGACCATCCTGGTACACCGTGACGACGACGGGGACGAGGTGCCCGATTGGACCCGCAATAGCAAAGTGTGGGACAACGCCCAAGGGGTGAACCTCCACGACTATCGCGGGAGCTCCGCAGGGTGCCCGACCATGCAAGAGCAAGCCCTGCTCGATGAGCTCCTGCACGTCTGCCGCCGCCACGGTGCCGAGCGCTGGGACCTGCTCGTGATAGAGCCCCTCTTTGAATCTCAGACATAGGAGGCCACCGTGCCACTGCCCAAGATCCAAGCCCGCATTGAAAAGCTGATCTCCCGCCTGGAGGACTCGAAGATCAACGCCGACGAGGTGCCCGCCATT
>TARA_R110000765_G_scaffold50218_2_pt1 | contig 11826 bp, 9 predicted proteins | sample TARA_R110000765 | Tara Oceans TARA_R110000765 (sample SAMEA4398168) | marine metagenome | biome: Polar Biome; feature: [MES] marine water layer (ENVO:01000295) within the mesopelagic zone...; material: water (ENVO:00002006), including particulate matter (ENVO:01000060) such as...... | reverse complement strand
AGAAACTTCAAGACCTGCTTCTGTAAGAATCATGTCTTTACGTAAATCCTCGTCACCCTGTTGCACATTACTTGTAATTGAAGTATCACGATTCATACCGTTACCAACAAGTGGTCTGTACGAAACATGGTCAAGGTCAACTAAAGCTAAAAAGCCAGCAGAAAATCCTCTAAACAATGGTTCTTTAACTAATGTTAAATCTCCATGAATAGTCTCAATTTTCATTACTTTATGACCAAAACTACCTTGAGCTTCAGCTACATTATACCTTGATTCACTACCAATACTAGATTCAATAAAACCAGCACCCATCTTATTAAAATAAGATATAACTGGTAATGAAGCTAATCCTAATTTAGAAGCAGAACCACCCCTTGCAGGGTCATACATTACTTCAAAATCAGTAAGTAGGTCATCATAAGTCCATTGAGCAGCTGTGTTAGATTTGTAATATGACTTATCTGAAGTATAAGTCATTACATTTCCACCATCTATAGCTGTTGAGTTTCTTATTATTTGACCAACTACACCATCAGTATATTGGATTCCACCTCTTGAAGCTTGTTGACCAAAAAGCATAGCTCTTTCAATGTCAACTTTATGTTCACGAAGTTTTAAATTCCAAATACGTTGCCATTCATCTGCATAACCACGATACTGAGTTGCTCTAGCAGTATTAGACATTTCACAAGCTGTTTTAAAGATTTGAGTATATCCAAATCCATTATCCATTTGTTCAGACCAAACATCAGGTGAACCAGAACCTTCTTGAAAAGAAGTTCCAATTACTGTGCATTGAGCATTATCAGCAATAGTCATTGCTGCACCAGCTATAGTAGACACCGATGTAATCCCGCAGGTCGTTGAAGCGGCATTGTGACTAACTGAATTAATACGAACATTTCCAAACGCTGGAAGAGTACCACTTGCAGTAGCATTTAAAGATACAGAAACAATCATACCCGGTATTAACCAAGAAACTTCTGCTCCATCTGATGTATCAAAATCCATACTCATATTACTGCCTTCAGCAACAAGAGTTGCTCCTCCGGCAGATAAAAAGCTTCTGTCTGCTATTGATATTTTAGTCCTATCTTCCAAATATCGAAATTGTGAATCCGATGTTGGAACTTTCCCTACTTTTGACAAGTATACAAAGAATGGAGACTCTTCAGGTGCTAATTCAGCAATTCTATCACTAAAGTCATATAACCTACGTGATGGAATCTCTGAATTAATAATTTCACCCGGAGTTCCAAAATTTACTTGCCCTTTATTGTAATTAGGCATTATTTACTCCTGTTATTAATTATAAAACACTATTCCTACTCCCTGCGTTCTTAACTGCTTCCCACAATTTATCTGATTCAGATTTACTCTGTACAGGTTGTCCTTGTAGTACTCCAGCACTGCGAGGAGTATCTTGAGCGGCTCTAACCGCATTCAAAGTATCAGTATTATTTTGACTAACCCCACTGACATCACGCCATAACTTAACAAGATTACCTAATCCAACTTGCTCTTTTGGTTGAGTTGAAAATTGAAGAAAATCTTTAATGTCATTATCTGACATTTTATAGTTATTCCTCAAATTATTAACAGTATTGTTCAAATGCATTTCTGTTTGAACTTTTGCCTGTTGCTCTCCCATAGCTTTTCTGATTTTCTGTTCGGCTATTGTTTCCATTTCTGTTTTAACAAGCCTCCTAGAAGCGGTATCCTTCTTTGGGTCAAAAGCATCCCAAGGGTTGAAATCGTCTACTACTGCTTCTGGTGATGATTGTGTTTGATTCGGGGATTCTGAAATATTATCTTGTAATACCTTAACTAAATCAGGTCTCGTCTCTAAAAGATTAACTAAGGGTTCGAATTTTTTCAATCCATCAAGTTCCGCTTGAGAGCGGTCATACATTGATTGAAATTTACGAGCCTCAGTTTCTTCATTTAAAACCGGGTCTGTAATAGTTTCAGCGTCAACCATTTCTGGTGATTGACCTAAGATACTTTCATTTTCTCCAAACCTACTTTCATCAGCAAGCATTGGTTCGACATTAGCCTCATTATTTAAAGTTTCCATGTGTATATCCTTTCGAAATGTCTCTAGGTTTTACGAGCTGAACTAACTTTATTCGCTTCACTATTAAGACGATTAGCTAATTTCTCAACTTCGAGCTTCACTTCATTTTCCAATTTACTACGTTGTACTCTTCTATCTGCTTTAGAATCTGAATTGACTTCACCAAGTCTAGTTTTGAATTTCTCAACTTCAACTCGCTTTCTGTCTTGTACAGATTCTCTTTGGGCTGTTTGCAAGTCACCTTGCAAATTCTTTAATTGTCCTTGTAGGGACTGTATTTCTTGCATCATTTTTTCTTTTTCATCTGTTCTTTTCATGATGCCTTCTTTATCAAATATTTCTGGGTTTTTCTTTAGAACTTCAGTCCTATCAATGATACCCATTTTAAACGCCTCTAAATATACACTAAGTTCTGCATATTTATTTGTAGGCATAGTAGAACCGGGTTCAATTCTTATATCATGCTGTTCAATATTGTATTTTTCTTTTTTAATATCCGTAATAGTATTAGTAACATCGTCATAAACATTTACCATTACCTCTGTTAAGTCGTTATTAGGTTGAGATAACCTGAACATTTTCTTAAAACCATAATGTCCCTTTGAAAGATTATATAACACTTTACCCAATCTATTAATAGAAAACTCGATATCCCTTAGTTTTGATTTTGGCCTTTCACTACCTAAAGCTATCATTCTTTCAGTACCACGAACAGTGTCGGGTGCTTTATCACTAAAACCATGCATCATTTCTGGCAATCCAAATATAAAGTCTATATAAAACTCTGATTGTTGGATTAACTTGTAAAACTCCCCTGCTAATGGAGAAGGTTGAGGATAATGAGGTTCTCCTTGAGAAGAATCTATTTCGATAACAGCATTAGGGTTTGCCCAATCTTGTTCTAACTGAGATACATCATCAACACTTCCAAGTGGAACTAAAAGTTTTAATCCAGCAGAAGCTTGGGCGTGAGATAAAGCTAAAGACCACAATTTATTTAAAAGCCTTTGCATTGGTTTAGCTCTAGATATATCAGACTTAGGGAAAGGAGTCCCTGTCCAAATATTTGGTAAAGGAACTATTGGATAAATATTAGTATTAAGAACTTGTTCATATAAAACAATTTCACCAACAGTTGCACAAACCTTTATCCTAGTTTGTTGTACCGGAGCAACTGTAAACATACCTGTTTCTATTAAATCAAGATTTTCTTGTGAAAATGAAGAAAATTCTTCTTCTGACATAATTAACTCAGATGAATCTTGCGTATTAATTACATAATAAAAAGTTACCTTTACTTTATAAAACCTTTCTAATATTTGATATTTCCTAACATCCATATAGTCCTTGTCTTTTACATCAGCTGGTGTAAAAGCAACCACTGTGTTTTTATTTTGAGACGCAGGATAATCACTTCCTTCAATATCATGATATTCGGATATGTCGTTTATTAAACCGGGAATTTCTTCTCCGGTCTCAGGGTCTGTTTTATCGCCTAATTGAGGGTAGAGGTTAATGATTTGTTCTTGGGTTAATACCGTAGACAATATGATACCGTCAGCATCATCTAGCCAACGGTTTCGAGAAGAAGGAGAGACATATACTCTAAATGGGTCTAGGTATGTAAACTTCACGTCACCTCTACCAAAATCTGACTCTGTATCCACATAAGAATACAAATAACCTAATCCAGTCGTAGCATAATCATGGATTGCTTGTTTCATCTGAGCGTCACCATCAGATATTTGCCACACATAACCCAATATAGTCCTCCAAACAGAAGCGACTTTAACATCAGAGTCTTCTCTAGGAGTTATTGTAAATGCGGGAGGTCTTGCTGTTAATACAGCTTTAAATTTTTCTACAGCGGCAGAAGTCCTGTCCATTGGCACATCTGCTTGATTTTTTGCAGCTAAATCAGATGATTCGCTTTCTGTAAAATGATTACCTAGATAAAAATCAATATCTTCCCTAGCTTCTGTATCCCAATCTGAACGAGCATCTCTCCACTGTCTAAAGAGTTGTTCGTTATTTTCGGCTCTAGGGTCTTTATCCATACTTATTGAAATAAACCTCGTGGAAAGGTTCCCATACCTTCTTTAGTCGCCTCTTGACCTCTTTTCATAGTTTGCAATTTTAAAAACTCCATAATGTCTCTAATAGACAATGAATCTTCTGTAGGCATTTCAGGCTCTGCAAACCTTGGTTGAAGGTCACTATTAAGCATTACTCCACTTAGGCTGTCTTCCATACCCATACTTTCCATTAAGGATTGCATATAAGCACCAGACTGTCCCCAATCACCAGAAGCTGGAGCTTGGTTAGGTCTTTGGTCAAAAGGTATAAATGAATTAAGATTCTGAACAATTGAATCTTTTTCTATTGGGCCACCTTTATTTTTAAATCTTACGTTTTTAACACCAAAATAATTTAATAATTCTTTAGCTTGTTCTTTTTGAAGTTTTTTTGGAACTTTTTTAAATCCATCGACAACATCATTTAAATTCATAAAACCAGCTGGAAAATCTGCATCAACCACATCGCCTCTTTTTACATCGTCAATATTTTTACCAGCCCTTACTAATCTATTTGAAAATTTTTGTAAATAACCGGGATTAATTAAATCCATAGCATCAGTAAATTCTGGTTTTTTTTCTAATACGTTATAATCTTTATAGTTATACAAGTCTCTTTTTGGATTTTGCATCACTTTTCTACTTGGAGCAACGTTCATTTCACTAGCTATTTTATTTAAAACTTCTTGTTTCCCTTTGTCTGGACTCATAGATGCAAATTTTTTACCAAGTTTAGGTAAATTTTTGTTTACTCCTTTTGCCATTGAAGCAACTCCGCCTCCAGGAATAGACATGCTTATTACCATGTCTAACAAAGCTTGACTGTCGGCATCTACTCTATCAGCATCTACCATTGAATAATTACTTATAGGATTTTTTTTTTGGAGTTCAGCTAGTTTAGCTTGAACTATAAGTGCATCCATAGCTGAAGTAGCAGTGTTATCACCGATTGCACCACCTTTTTGATAGCCAAAATTTCTAGTTGCAGCTTCTTTTGTAGCATTTATTGTTTCTTGTTCACGAGCACCGGGTCTAAGTGTAAAAGGTAAACGCTCATCGAATAACCGCATTAAAGCAGTTTTACCTCTTCTTGGATATTGATTCATAATCTCTTTTGCAAACTCTTCAGTTCCCTCTAAGTCCAAACCCGGAGGGTCGTTAAATATATAATCTTCCATAGAATAATTTGGGTTATAATTAGGGTCTATCTTATCATTATTTCCTATTAATTTCATTCCCATGTTTAATACTTCATCATCACTATAAAGAAAAGGTATGCGGTCTTCTGGGTCTCTGAGCCTACTATTAGGTGGATTTGACATAGAACCAAGCAAACCCAATACTTCAGATGGCAAATCGCTAGATGTTTCTGATTGAGGTAATGAAATATCACCTTCTAACTCAGGCATTCCAGATTTATTAACTTTTCTTTCTTGAAGTTTATTAAAAATATAATCTAATACTTTAATTTTTTCACTATCTACATTTCCACCCTCTTGATAACCGTTCATTTGCTTTTTAATACCACCGCCATACATATAACCATCAATGTCACCACCACCCATGTAGTTACTAACATCTCCACCACCCATGTATTCATTAACAACTCCGCCACCCAACATAGGTTGCATTTGTGATAATGTAGCTTGTGATATTAATGCATCAATATTTGAATGTGCTGAATTATCTGATACAGCGTTTAATTTTTCTAAAAACGGTTTACCTAGCATCTTAGCTGATTCCCTTTTAATTACAAACTCACCCGGAGTTAACATTGTTGGTACAGTATCGGTAGTAGTCCCCGGCATTAGTCTCTTACTTCAAAATGAGGAAAATCGTCAAAACGGTTATCCATTACTTTAAAATCCATATCCCAATCTCCACCCCACCTTAAACGAATGCCCATGCCCCTAGCAATACCGATAACAAAACCAGCAAAGAGAGTTTGGCGTTCTCTGTCTTTCCAATCAACAGGATAAGGGGTAACGTCAACGGCTTTAGAAGGATTAGAATTATGCCTACCGTTAGGATGCTTAACTTTTGTGCGACCTTCATCATATAATTTATTCTGCCTTTCTTTACTACGATGACCCTCTAGAATAGAACAATCAACGTATTTAATTACTTCTTTAAAAACACTCTGAAGTCGTTTATCACAACTTGCAAGACGTTCCTTTGATTTCTTTGAGTATCTAGGCATTCACTAGATTATACGAATAAACTAGTAATAAAACTAACAGATATAATTATATTTTTGAGCCTGTTATCCAATTATAAGCTTTTTTTATTTTATAAGAATCAAAATCGTCTTTTTTGGTAGTAATCTCATTTTTATCCATTCTTTCTGTTCTTGGAGGTCTAGCAAAGTAATCAGCATAATATAACCCATCCATTAAATCGTCGTTTCTTGGTTTTGGGTGCTCAAAAAACTCATCCATTAATTCCGTCATGTGTCTATAAACGTGTAGCTTTTTAGAGTTAACGATTTGACCTAAAGCTGTTTCTAATCTATCTTCTTTTTTTACTCTGGCTGGAGGCTTTACGCCTTTAAATAAACCCGGCATTAATCTTTTTTCATTAACAGACATTCTTGTTACCATATCTCTTACCATTTCTTGTGCTGCAACTGTTTCGATGGTTACTCTACGCACCGGAGAATATTTTTTTGCATATTCAATAATTTTAGCTGGAACATCAAAAGTCGGTATACGCTCCCTAAAGTAATCTAAAACATATCTATTTTTATGTGCATCTATTCCCATTACCATTATAACTTGAAAGTCAGACGTTTCAGATGCTGTAGCTGCAAGGTCAACACCAATATAAACATTAATTGGAATAGCGTCACTGCCTTCAATGATATATGGCATATTATGCTCTTTTTTAAAGACTCCGTTATAGTATTGGATTCTATCTATTTTAAAAGCAGCGTTAGTAATGTCACGAGCATCGTTCATATACTCCTGTGCAAACTTATTAACTAAACCAGCTTCAATAAATTCTCTTTTCTTTGAGGCTAATTTTTTTTCAGAAAATTGTGCTTCCCATAAAGGCTTCTCGTTTTCAATTGCTTTATAAAAGTTTACTATCCAAGGATATTCACGTTTATCTTTTTTTGCTCGCCTCCAACCATCGTATGTCATTTGTAAGTACGAATCATAGTGCACGATTGTTCCAGATAACCATATCCACCCTTCGTTTCCCGGAGTTTCTTCTAATGCTGGGTAAACTGTAGATACAATCCACTTTTTAATCTCCGCCCTACGTTCTGGCGTTTTAGTATTTAATTCTGATTCAAAATCGTCGAGGACAATACCAGTGTAACGAACATCAACTTCAGCACGACCTCTAAGTCTTTGTGACGTTCCTTTTGCTATTACCCTATCACCTTTTGCGGTAACAATGTCTTTTTCTGTCCATCTTTTACCTACAGAGCCACCATCCATAGTTCCGAAGTAATATTTTATCATTTTATTGTTTTCAAAATGACTTCTTAAATATTTAAGGTGGTCTATTGCCTGTCCCTGTTCTTCAGATACCCATGCTACAAAATGCTGTTGGTCTGTTTTAGAAAAACATAATTTATGCATAATTGCTGCTTTAGAAATAACGGATTTACCGTGACCCCTAGGAATAATATTACATATTCTAGCACCGGGTATAGGTGTAATCATTTGCTTGGCTATTTCGTAATGAAAGGGAGCTGACTCAGATTTTTTTAAAAAGTCATTTGGTAAAAAAGCTCTACCAAAATAAATTAAATCATTATAAGAGTTTTTAAGAATTTCATCTCTTTCCTTCATATCAGAAGGACTCGGGTTTATATTAAAGTTTTCTAACATTAAGCCTCGTAAATATCAATAGCATCAAATCTACCGACTTGAATTAGATTATCTTGTAAATCAAAAATACTCTCACAAATATCGCATATCCAACCATCTAATTCATCACAAGAGTCTATATAGGGTAGCTTGTTCATAATCCTATTCCCTATAATCTCACAATCGCAAGCAGGGCAATACGATGCTCCATATATTAATTCTTTTATTTCGTTTTTAGTTGCAATCCTTACTGGTAAATAGATACTATGTTTCTTTTCCATTTAATCTTTCCGGTTTTGGCTTAGGAAAAACACCTGATTTAAAAGCATTTAACTTTTCTTGACTAAACCCTGTAAACTCTTGTATTAATGAAACTGAGTCTATTTCTTTTCCGTACTTAACATTCCCGAGATTTTCATTAAAGTTTCAATGGCTCTCATTTTATCAGAATCTTTTGCTTCCCCCGATTCAACAATATCTTTTGTTTTACCTAATAAATACGATTTTGTAATTCCAGTCTCGTTTAATAATAATTCTATTTCCTTATCTATCAATTGCCTAACCTTTTTGCTTTTTAATAAAACTTTTGTTTTTTGCTTCGCATAATCTAAACTGTTTGTATTTTCATGAGCCCTCATAAAAGCATCAATGGGTTTCATACCACTTGCTATATACTTTGCAAATATACGTTTAGATGAGGATAAGTTGCCTTCTTTTATTTTCTGATACCAATTCTTCTTTCCAAATCTCCATATATCCGATATAGGCTCACCACCAAGGTTTTTTGTTCTTTCACAGTTAGCCATTCCTAATAATGTCCTAATAAAATCATCGCTTGCATTTTTAGTCTTCAAAACGCCTCTTTTAATAACTATCGTTACTTGTCCATCATCAGTTTGTATCCATTCGCCCGTATTTGCCCCTCTCCAGTTGTTTTTTATGGTTTGCTTAGGATGATATAGCCTGAACTCTTTTTTGTCCTTATAGAGCTTATATTCAACGCCTTTTATCTTTCTAGAGTACGGCATGATTAATTCCCGTGGTTAACTTTTTATTCATAGGTTAATTTAAGTAAAAAGGCGGTTAAAGTGAAGGTATTTAGTTTTGCACATAGTTATCCACAATACTTAGTAAAGTCTTTATAGTATATTATAGTAGTATAGTATCTGTCAATAGAGAGTATAGTATTATAGTATAGTAGTATTATAGTATAGTAGTATAGTACTAGTATAGTATAATATAGTAATATAGTATAGTATAGTACCCAGACCAAGGAAAACTTATAAAAATTACAAAAAATTATATTTGTGTCTCTGTCTCTCTTATATTTGTATGGGGTACTCCCCCCTAAGCCTTTTTAGGTTGAAATAGTTGAATTGAAAAAATCAAATCGACTTAAGGCCGGTTGAATAACTCGTTACAGGTTGCTAGATACAGCAGGACAGACCAACACCTAGGTAAAAAAGCGTAGCTGTAGGTCTTCATATTGTTACACTTATATTTAATATGGAACCATATTAACAATGTTGCATATATAAAGTAATACATGGAGCGCAGAGCTAGGAACGTATTATCATTATATATTGTTAATCACTCACATGGCGCACGGTAATCAATCCGGATTAAATTTATAATGATTGTTTATTTCTAATTTATCAAAGGAACAAAAAAATGGATATATTAAAAAATCTAAATAGTATTGATACAGAAAGTATTAAGAAATTAAAAGAAGTTACTCACTTGGATAAATGCAAGGTGTGCAACGATACAATCAATACAGATACAGATGAGAGTGTTACATACTCGTCTGATTTGAATGCTTGGATTCATAGGGACTGTCTTAATGAAGTTCAACTATGTGTTGTATGTAAAAGGCCTGCTATACATCTAGAACAGGATATCTGTTCAAAGTGTATGAATAATCATTCTGTTAGAAATTACTCTTATAAACCTGATTCTAGGTTCCATAGAGTTAACCCTAAAAAGAATGAACCTTTAACATCTTTTAGTGGTGAAAGTAAGCATGGAATGCCTATTTTGCATTTCGGTGTTGAAATCGAGGTAGATGTACATGCAGACCAAGATGACTATGATAATAATATTGTTTTAGATGGCAATAATTTTGCATCTCTTACCAATATTGTAGGCTCTGCTATACCGGGAACCGACCTGTTCTATTGTAAGACAGATAGTTCGCTTAGTGATGATGGCATTGAAATTGTTTCACATCCTTTTTCTTGGAATTTTTGGAAAACATACGGTCAAAGTATTTATGATACGTTGTTTTCTACAATTCGTAACTCAGGCTATTATTCAGCCGAGGGAAGTGAAACAGGAATGCATATTCATATTAGTAAAAGAGCAGTTAAGAAATCACATTTATTAAAGTTGTTATGGTTTATTTATGAATCGCCCAACTTTATAGAATTGATTGCTCAGCGTTCTTCTTACTTCGGAATGGCAACCTATGATTCATTGCTAGGTTATACACCTGATACGTTCAAATTAAAAGTGAGCAAATTAACATCAGTGGCTAAACGAAGATTTTCTTCAAACGCTGAACGTTATACCGCTTTAAATATGGAACCATCAGAATCAATCGAGTTTAGGATATTCAAAGGGACTCTAAATATAATGACACTTTCAAAAGCAATTGAATTTATTCATAGCTTACTGTCTTATTGTGCTGAGTCGTCTATATCGGATATTGTAAATAAGAATAATGAAGAAAAAAGAGTTGACAGGTATTTGCAATTCTTATCTAGGAATCAATCAAAGTATATGAATCTTTGCTTATTTCTAAATAATGAAATGGAATTATCAACTCAAAAGAAGAACAAATATTTCACAGAGTCACGAACACGACTCGGTCGAAGGTTATTAGTTGACCACGGCCTACGTGAAGGAAGGGTTCCAAATTCATTTAAAACTGATTCAAAGGGAGTACTAGTATAATGTGTATAGCAATATTAAAAACAGAAAAAGCGGTTGTTTCAAAAGAACAATTGGAAGAGTCATTTCTATCTAATCCTGATGGTAGCGGTTATATGTTCGCTAATAATGGAAACCTAACAACAAAAAAAGGTTTTTTTAAATTTAGTGATTTTTATAATAGCTATTCAAAGGATATGAAAAAGTTCGATAATCCAATAACAATAATTCACTTTAGAATTACAACACATGGATTAACGAATAAACTGAACTGTCATCCTTTTTTGGTGGATGCTTCAATTGGTTTTGCTCACAATGGGATAATTGATTTTGTAGCAGACCACAAAAAGAAAAGTGACACAATGATGTTCAAACGTGAAATTCTTCAAAAATTACCTAATGATTTTATCTATGATGATGCTATTATTAAGCTAATTGAAGAATCAATCGGTAACTCTAAATTAGTTTTCTTAAATAGAAAAGGAGAGTTTAGAATTGCAAACGAACAGAAAGGTCATTGGTCGGATGATGGGGATATATGGTATTCTAATAAATCATACTGTGAATTACCTACTACCTCATGGAGTGGTTATAACTACTATGATGCTTATCAGGACTACGAAGTCCTAAACATAACCAATAAGAAAAAAACAGTGAATAAGGGCAATAAAGTTGAAAGGACTGATTGTCGAACTTGTCAAAGTAACTTATTCACAATTGGCGAGCGTCAAGTTGGTCACTGTCATAGCTGTCAGAAGACATACAAGTCTAACGCTAGGATATAATAAACAAAAAAGGGAGAGTCTAGTAATAGATTCTCCCTTTTTTTGTATCTAAAATTATAGTACAGCAGCGTTATACGCAGCTAACCAGCAGCAGCCAGCGAATCACTGGGAAACCCGCATTTTAAGCCTATTTTAAT
>TARA_R110000765_G_scaffold37215_4_pt1 | contig 11833 bp, 19 predicted proteins | sample TARA_R110000765 | Tara Oceans TARA_R110000765 (sample SAMEA4398168) | marine metagenome | biome: Polar Biome; feature: [MES] marine water layer (ENVO:01000295) within the mesopelagic zone...; material: water (ENVO:00002006), including particulate matter (ENVO:01000060) such as...... | reverse complement strand
ATCGCCTTCCATGATCTTCGTTGTCTTCTCGATAGTGTTCATGTCGCCTCCTCCTTTATGTCCCTTATCCATTCCAGATGACGGATCCATTCAAGTTGTGCTTCCCGCTTGGTACTTGCGGCTTCGCCTGCTCCGCACACGCATTCCCAAAACCAACAGGATTCTACCCGGGTGCGCTCACCGTTGTGTGACCATTCGGTGCGGTGATGTTCCTTGGTTGACCTGACACGCTCCTGACGACATCGCGGACATCGGTCGTCGTCCATGTCACACCTCCTCTTCATTCGAAAGTTGTGGTGATGGGGCGTGCAAGCTTTCCAACCGGGACTTACACCCGTACGGCTTTGCTCCCCCTAACGGAGTCACCACTCCGACCAGTTCCATGGTCCGGCTTTTGTTCACGGGAGCGACCCCGCACCTCTGGGGGTCTTAGTCCCCCGTAGCCGGGTAGCTAACCCTGGCTGTCTTATAAATCCCCCATCCTAGACCTCCTTTCCATTCACTTTTTGAATTTGATCGGCGTAGCCCCAGACTGTTTCGTTCGCGGTGCCGACAATGACCCCGTCGAATCCTGGGTAACCGTTCTTCACATCTTTCAATGCTTGGGTGACCTCGACCACTCGGATTCCTCCACCGAAAGTGGCGTACTCGACCGTGTCTCCGGTCTTGACCCGATGATACTTTTCATTCTTGTAGAACTCCATGTCACTCCTCCTCCTTCCACCAATATCCGTAGACACAGCGGGTTTCCTCGCGACTGCAATCAGCCGTGTCGTTGAGAACTCCATCGATCACCGCTGCGAAATGTTTAGTGACGTTACAGACGATGCGCCCACTTGGGAGTTCGTCTGGATTCAGATGAACCGTGCAGCCGGAACCGATAAACATCGTGGGAGTCCACTTCCATCCAAGATGCTTGAAAACTTTGTGTGCTGTCACGGTGTGGTACCCGGTGCGAGCGTTCGACTTCACCTTTCTTCGCTTGCTGGCTTTTTCGTCCTTCGCAAATTCATTCGCAAGATCGTAGGCTTCCTTGTATGGAAGCTCTGCGACTATCGCCAAGGCTCGGACAAAGCAATCTCCCGTCTCTCCTTTGTAGCCACTCTCGCTGCGGCCTCCATCGTTGTAATTGAATTCCATGCCATTCCTCCCTTGATCGAGCTTACGCCGCCTTCGTCGCCGCCGTGCCCCAGGGCACATGATATTTCGCAGCACACACAGGCCCGTAGCCCATCTCGATTGATCTTCGATCATCACCCGCCCCGATGGGCGAGAAACAGAACACGCACCGGCCATTCAGCTTGCCTTCCTTGGTGGCAAAGCCAGCCGGGTCCGCATTGAACTCTTCCACCCGCGCTATCACCTCCGGGCTTGCGGATCGAGTCGCGATGAACTTTCCATCCAGACCGATGCGTCCGTAAAATTTGTTGTCGGGGTAGTCGCCATGATCGGTGACTACGATGCCCCCAGGAACCTTGGCCTTGGAGCCAGAGCGCGTGAACTTCAAGCTCGCAGTCCGAACCTTCGGGAACTTGACCCTCGTCGCTGCCTCTTCGAAGAATGCGAGGACGTTTCCCGCCTCGACAGTCTCGGGCGCAGCCTTCTCGGGTTCACCCATCTCAATCACCGCACCGAAATGCGAGCCAAAACTTTCAGGGGTGGATCTCTCCAGCTTTTTGTCAATCATCCAGGCCGGAGCGAACGGAACCTCATTCACGGTTTCGATCATCGACTTGGGTAGAAAGACTCGGGTGGGCTTGGTGATGCCGACCAGCTTCACATCGACGCCAACTGCCTTCGGACTTTCCCAGTCCCATGAAAAAACTTCTCGGTATTCAGCCATGTCATCTCCTCCTTCACCCACAGTATACCCCATGAATGGTGTTTGTCAACCCCCTTCTATTCAGTCCCTCTCTCCCAGGACTTTCAGTCCCTGCACCACATCCTGAGTCACGATATTGTCCGCGAAGACTTTCCCATTTCGGTCCAGAAAAACGTGACTGGCCGAATCCAATGAACCCTTCGCCCATATCTCGGAAGCCTTCGCTTCGGGATCCTCTTTTCGCTTGGCCTTGGTGGCCGCGTTGCTTGCCCGAACATCGACTCCTTCGAAGTGCTTCCGCTTGTAGGGGCGATACCTCACCTTCGCTGGCGCTGTCTCGCCTAGGGAATTCAGCAATGATTTTGAATACTTCTCCAGCCCGATAGACTTCATGACCTTGGCGTCCTTCGAAATCCAGAGGTCATCGATTTCGCAGACCACATAGGCATGGACGTTCTTGCGCTTCTCTTTTCGGACCCGCTCATTCCCGGCCTCGCTCACTGAGAACTCACCTCCCCAGACGAATGCCGCAGGCGTGTGCGCGACCACCACCCCATCGTATCGAACGCTCCAGCAACTTTTGTGGAGGTTGCGGTAGATAAAAACCTTCATGTCACACCCCCCCTTCCACGTTGAACTCAGGAAGAACTGCGAAATGTCCGAAGCTCATGTCGATTAGGATCAACTCCGAAAGTCCACTCTCGCCTGGGTTAAAAAACTCGACGCGCATCTCCTCATCGTTGTGGATCATCGCCAGGGATACCGGGTAGAAAATCTCCGGCTCCAGCCTCGCGATCACCTCCTCTGAGACGCTTCGATTCCGACCGTCCCGCACAGCCAAGTCGTTAGCCAGCGTTATCATCGCACCTGTTGCCGCCTTTATCATTGCCATGTCACTCCTCCCCTCCTTCGTAGTTCACTTCTATCGAAAAATCGAATGCTGTGAATTCTATTCCCTTGTCAGTAAGAATCTCCATAACGACCTCTGAAATGTAGTCAACCGCAGACGAATCAAGTTCCCCCACTATGGAAATCTTCTTTGCCATGTCACTCCTCCTTTGTGATCGCTTCAACCTTCGCGATGATCCCAGGGATCTCTTCCACCGGGACATAGGGCATCACTTGCTCAGCCACCTCAGCCACGGAACCATCGAGAGTCACAAACTCCCCTTCGGAATTCATAACCGCAAGCTCCGCAGTTTTTGAGGAGTAGGCTTTTGCCACTCTCTCGAAATTCATCGGCGCACGATAATTGTCCGCGTACAGACCGGGACCGAATTGAACCGAGAGCATGAACCCGTTCTTAAACTCCAGTCGAAACCCCGCGCCGATGTCACCCGTTGAAATCTCAGCCATGTCAACCTCCTCTCAGAGCAGACTTCAACTCTGCTTTGATCCGGCGGGCAGCTTCACCCCGGAATCCCGATGCGTTTGCCAGAAAATAAATCACGATGCTCTCCCCGGAATCGTAGTCGTAGGGATCCTTCACCGAAGTCAGCGTACCCATCGCTTTCAGGTAGGGCACCGCCCCGAAATTCACCTTCTTCCATTCCTTCCGTATCTCAGTCGCGATCTCGTACAGTGGTCGGGTTGCCATGTCACTTCTCCTTTTCTCAGTCAACGAAACCATTATAGCGGACCTTAATACCCCTGTCAACCCCCGACTCGGGGAGGCTTAGGCGGCCGATGGATGCGAGCGGCGCGGGTCTTTCCCCGCACCCTGAACTTTTCGAGAACGCGGCTGATCCGTATTTTCGAGGCCACTATTTTTCCAGGGATGGCTGTCATCCTGCACCTCCCATCAGCATCCCACCCTTGTCGTCGTCCATCGTGCCGAACACCATGCTCACCGCCATGAACGCGAACCATGCGATTCCGATTGCCATGTCCATCTCGATCCCCCTATGCCGCCCGGGCGTCGATCACCCGGGCCATCTCGACGTGCTTCGCTCGCGCTCGGGTCACTCCCGGCGGAACGCTCCGCGCCCTGACTTTCATGTGGGCCGGGGAACCGTTCTCCCAGACGCGCCGCCCACCCTCGGGCAGCTTCACAACCTTGCCGCCTCGCGCCTTGAATTCCTTGACTGTCTCGCTTGCCATGCTGTGTCCTCCAGTTGTCTCGCGTTCAATTGAATACTTAGCCCATTGAATTCCCGTGTCAACCCCTAGGCATAGACTCCATCCCGGCGGGAGTAGGTCACCGCTGGGCGGGTCCAGGGCTTGGCCCGGACGTTCATCAGGTGGATGTCGAGCAGTGGCAGAGCCGCCAGGAAAATCGAAAATATTCGGATCAGATGCGTCATGGTCTTAGCCTTTCAGATGCGGTCGGCGATCAGAGGGATTATCAGAGCGGCCACAATGGCCGCGCTCAGAGCGTGTCGAAACAGGGTGCCGATGGTGCCGATAGTGTCGGGGCAGAAGGTCATCTGGTTATCCTTTCGCGTAGGTGAAGGGGGGAGCGGTGAAGGGGCTAGCCGCCACCTTGACCCGGATCGTGATCGTGAATATTGAGCGTAGGATCCTTCGAAATTTCGCCATGCACTTGTCCTCCGGTTGGGCCGAGGGGCATCCCCCCCGGCCGTTTGATTCTGGCCTAGTATTCGTTGGTATCGGTGTTCTGGTAAAGCCACTCCTCAAAAGTCTGCTTGGGGTTCGTATCGACCACCCTGACTTCGTCCACGATATCCGTCGCGATTGCCATTGTGAATGGGATAGTCTTAGCCTGTCCGCGTACAACCTCGGGCTTGACGGATCGTTCCCGGGCCGCGTTCCGCTTCAGAGCGACCCGGAGGTCGCATTGAACCCAAAGCACCTTCATCGAGAAGCCAGCAGCCCGCGCTTCTTCGATCCTTGCGCAGAATGAAGCGGCCTTCGCCCCGGTCCCATCCACGACGTGAGTCACTCCGTCCGTCAGGTACTTACGGCGAAGCTTGGAGGCTTCCACCTTGGACCATTCATGTACCAACTCGGGAGCCCTCGGGTCGTATTCTGGATGGAGTGGCTTGAATCGGTCGGGATCCACGACCGGGAGCCCTGCCCATTCCGTAGAGCGTAGGGCCGTAGACTTGCCGCTTGCGGCCGTCCCGGCGGTGAAGATTGCTATCGGTCGCGTGCTTTGGTCTGCCATGGTGTGTCCTCCGGTCTTAGTTTGAGTGGTGGTTATCGTGCTTGCGCGAGCCAGTATCCGACTACTAGGCCTAGGGCGTATCCGACTGCGATTGCTATTATCATGGGGTGTCCTCCGTGGGGGTTTGAAGTGGTGTCGCGTTGGACGCAATATACAGGGTTTGTATTCCCTGTCAACTATTTGAGGGAAGGGGATTCTAAGATTATGGCCGGATCAGGTAAACCCACGAGAAAACAGAGGAAATTCGCGGAAGGCGTGATAGCGGGAGAGTCGCTCGCCGATAGCTATAGAGAGGCATACGACGCGGAAGGGTCTAGCGGCGCGACGATTCGACGGGAGGCCCACAGGGTTTCAGCGCTCCCCCATGTTGCCACAATGGTAGAGACGGCGAGGCAGGGCGAAGCGAGGGCAGCAGAGCGGAACCTAGGCTTACGACGGCGCTGGATTGTGGGGCGACTGGTAGAAGAAGCCGACGCAGCACCATCCGACTCGGCCCGCGTCAGAGCCCTAGAGCTTCTCGCAAAGCAGGCCGGGCTATTTGATTCGGAGGCGGAGAGGAGCGAGAAGCGACTAGCGGCGAGTGAATCGGAGCTTGTGGCGGAGCTTGAATCGAGGCTCGGAGCCCTGGCAGTCGGAGAGGCCACGGAGATCGAGAAAATCGAAGACCCCCCCACCCCCTTAGAGACGGAGGCCAGCATCCCTCACACCTCACACCGTGATCTGCACATAGAATCCCCACTTATCCCCAACACTACGCCCCTGGGGGATCCGGACCAACCGTTAGGCACCGACGAAACACCTGAAGATTCTACTTCCTAAATTTTTTTGAAATTTTTTGGCAACCTAATTCCCGGCCCCGTAAGGGGTTTCTGGAGTCGGGTCTTTTTCACGGCTTGACAGCCCTATCCGAAACCCCCTATAGGTACCTACAGGGGTAGGTCACTACTCCAATAGGAATTCCTGATAGCGCATCGGCCAACCCACAAGGGGTCGGCCTACCCAGTAGGCTCAGTAGGTACCTAAAGATAGGTACCTATCCCTGTAGGTACCTATAGGGGGCTGGGATCTAGTTGAACGTCCTTACGGACCTCGTACATGATCTTGTCGAAGCCGAAGACTTCCGAATACTGGACAAGTCTTTGACTCCCCGTGCTGAAGTCGATGCTTGAGCAGCCAGATCGACGGGCAATGTCATCTAAATCCCCTATGACCTTACCTGCGCTCTCTACGTCTTCAGACCAAGCGATCCAAAGGAAGAGACTTCTCTTGCCGGTCACGGGATCTGTCCTGAGCTTCACGACACCGAAAGAATCCCTGGGGTTGGCGTCCTCTCGGATGAGGACATGAGCCTCTCCGGCCATACAGGCGGCGTAGATATCTTCTGGCCTCCAGTCCTGCCAGGGTAGATCCTCTCTTACGCTAAGGATTCCTGGGAGGATCAACTCCCAGACTTGCTGTACGGGTGCCTCTACGAGCATCTACATCTCCTCTTGAAACTTTTGCGGTTGACAAACCAGTCAACCCCCACCAGTATCTACGTTGGGTTTAGTCCATCGGCGACCGGGGGGTTGCAGGTAGAGACATAATAGCCCGAATGGCGCTCCCCGGACTGATCCTTCGGGTAGAGCGCCTAATTTTTAGGGAGAGGACATCGTTGCCAGAGGTAACGGCAATCAGTCAGCCCAACGTGTCCCTCATGTCGAACGAGGACAAGAGGGATCTCCTTGATATTATCGACAGGCTGGACGAGCTTCGGGCAAACAAGAAAGCCAGGGAGAGCTTCATAGAGTTCGTGAAGCTGGTGTGGCCATCCTTCATCGAAGGATCTCATCACCGGATCATGGCTGAAGCCTTTGAGCGGGTCGTATCCGACAAACAGAAGCGCCTAATCGTCAATATGGCCCCTCGCCATACGAAATCAGAGTTCGCGTCATACCTACTACCGGCGTGGTTTCTTGGAAACTTCCCTGACAAGAAGGTCATCCAAACGGCGCATACGGCTGAATTAGCGGTCGGTTTCGGCCGTAAAGTGCGTAATCTGTTCGAAACAGACGAGTTCAAGAAGGTTTTCCCATCAGTCTCCCTGCGGTCGGACTCAAAGGCAGCCGGTCGTTGGAACACGAATCACGGAGGAGAGTACTTCGCCATCGGAGTGGGGGGAGCGGTTACCGGCAAGGGCGCGGATCTTTTGATTATCGACGATCCGCATTCCGAACAGGAAGCCCAGTTAGGTGACCCCGCAGTCTTTGACCGGGTTTACGAATGGTACACATCTGGACCCCGGCAGAGATTGCAGCCGGGAGGGAAGATCATCCAAGTCGCCACCCGGTGGTCCCAGAGAGACCTAACCGGCCAGTTGCTACAGAGGGCAGCAGAGCGTGACGGCACGGACGAATGGGAAGTCATTGAGTTCCCGGCGATCCTCCCTTCCGGTAATCCCGTTTGGCCAGAGTTCTGGTCCCTCGACGAACTCACCAAGGTCAAGAATGAACTCCCGGCGGCAAAGTGGTCGGCCCAGTATCAACAGGATCCAAGCGCAGATGAGTCTGCGATCATCAAAAGGGATTGGTGGAAGACATGGGAAGATCTTGAGCCACCCCCCTGTGAGTTCATCATCCAATCTTGGGACACAGCGTTTCTAAAAACCCAGAGAGCGGACTACTCAGCCTGTACGACATGGGGTGTATTCTACACAGACAAGACATCAGACGGTCAAACGAGGCCGAACTTGATTCTTTTGAATGCATTTCAAGACCGGCTAGAGTTTCCAGACCTGAAGCGGAAAGCAATGGAGCAGTACACAACGTGGCAGCCGGATGCCTGTATCGTGGAAGCTAAAGCAGCCGGAACCCCCCTGATCTTTGAAATGAGGGAAATGGGCGTCCCGGTCTCCGAGTACGTCCCTTCTCGCGGCAACGATAAGGTGGCCAGAGTCAATGCAGTTGCCGACCTTTTTGCGTCGGGAATCATTTGGGCACCTAGAAAAAGGTTCGCGGAGGAAGTAATCGAACAGTTTGCCGGATTTCCGGGTGCAGCAGCCCACGATGACCTTGTGGATTCCTCAACCCAGGCGATCATCCGATTCAGGCAAGGCGGGTTCATTCCCATGCAGAGCGATGAGGATGTTGAATTCCACCCGCAGGCAGAGTACTCACCTTATTAGGAAGCAAGATAGGTATTCATAGTGGCGGATGAAGGGTGGGCTGAATACTTGAGATCATTGCAAGGTGTTGCCGCTTTGGACGAAGACTCTGTGGCCAAGAGAATGTCATTTGCAAGGCTACTAAGGGATCATATGAACTCTTCACTTGCCGGGGGAGAAGAGCGTTACGGCACAACCGTTTCCCCAGAGTCTGACAGATACCGGCATCTCATAGGAATGCGTGAGGCTACCTTAGATCCAGAAGTAGGGGGGATGGCTGCGTTTACAGGTGGCCTTGGTCACGAAGTCAACAACTTGGTAGGTGCTTTGTGGGGAGGAGACCTTAAACAACTAGGGTCGCCTTCGGAAGAACTGGGCCTGATGCAGATACTTGAGAATTCTTCCGATGATGTCTACAACAACTTCATTGGGATTCTTTCAGCCTATATCGATCCTGAGACCCTAACAGAAGAAGAGCTTATGGAAATCCTGTCCAGGGGAACCCTTCCTCCAGATCTCAGGCAAGCAGACGCCAGTGCGGTAATGGTTGACCGGGTTGGACCCCAGCTTGGGATTGGTGAGCAGAGAACACGCCGGGTTTCAGATCTTCCAATAGAAAGACCACGGTGACGGGGGACGAGTCCTTCTATAAAAAACTGGAAGGAAAGTCAGTCTCTATTTCATCCCGATGGAAAGAGGCACTGGATCAGCCATGGGGGTTTCATTACGGTTTCGAAGTCACCCCGATGTCTCCCGACATATGGAGAGAAGAGGAAATACTCCACTCCCTAGATGAGGAATTCGGATTCACGCTAGTAGGCTTGCAGAAAACGCCGCCCTACTTCAACTACAACTGGCACATAGACACAACCCGTGGATGTGGCCTGAATATGTTGCTGTCTGACGGACCTTCCCATACTTTCTTTGCCAAGCAAACGAAAGATGATCATATGCTGATGCTAGGAAGTAACTCCCATTTTACCGAGTTGAAGTACGAACCCGATTCGTTCTATGCCTTCAATACCCGAAACCTTCATTGCGTATACAATTTTGAAAAGCCTAGGTATATTTTTACTTGTGAATTCTCAAGAGCAAATGGCGAACTGTCGTATGAAGAATTGTCAAAATGGATAGACGATACTCCAACCAGAAAACGGTGATCTATGTCGATTGACGCCATGATAGAACTAGAAGGCCGGAGTCAGGCGGAAAGCGGGAATGCGCTTGAGGTCGAGGTTGAGATAGTCCCCGAAGAGTTAATGCTGGATGGGATTCTTGTTGACTTCGACGAAGAACTGATCGAGGAAGAGGAGATTCCCTTTGACGGGAACCTTGCCGATCATTGCAGTGAGTCCTGCCTCCAAGATATCTCAAGTGAACTTATCAGTCTTTGCAAGGCGGATAAGACTTCCCGAAAGGAGTGGGAGGACACTTACATAAAGGGCCTCGACCAACTCGGCCTCAAGATAGAGGACCGAACAACTCCCTGGCCGGGTGCCTGTGGCGTAGCCCATCCCGTACTGACGGAAGCAGTTGTTCGCTTCCAGGCTCAGACGATTACGGAGATCTTCCCGAACGCGGGGCCTGTCAAGATAAAGATGATGGGCAAGATGACCGCCGAGAAGGAAAAGCAGTCGGCGCGTGTCAAAGAGTACATGAACTACTTGATCACGGAAGAAATGCCGGAGTATCGGTCGGAGACCGAGAAGATGCTTTTCAACCTCGCACTAGCGGGAAGTGCGTTCAGGAAGGTCTACTGGGATCCAAACATGGGCAGGCCATGCTCGATGTTCATCCCTGCGGAAGATCTAATCGTTTCCTACGGTGCCCCTTCCCTGGAAATGGCAGATCGTGTTTCTCATGTGATGAGGAAAGGGTCGAACGATGTTCGCAAGCTTCAGGTGTCTGGTTTCTATCGAGACGTAGATCTCTCTGAGACTATCGATGGATACGGGGACATCCAAGAGAAGTATCAAGAGCTAACGGGTGATAGCCCCAGTTACGATACGGACAACCGATACACGCTCTACGAGATCCACGTAGACTGGGACATCGAGGGATTTGAGGATATGCACAATGGGGAGCCTAGTGGTATTGCTCTCCCATACGTGATCACTATCGATGCAGGAAGTGGGCACGTTCTCTCCATCCGAAGGAACTGGGTCGATGGTGACGAGTTCAAGACAAAGCGTGAACACTTCGTCCACTATGAGTATCTCCCCGGTATAGGGTTCTATGGCTTTGGGCTGATACATCTTATCGGTGGTATCGCGAAATCCGCAACCTCGCTTCTCCGCCAGTTGGTGGATGCCGGTACCCTGTCCAACCTGCCGGGTGGTCTGAAGGCAAGAGGGCTTCGCATTCGTGGAGATGACTCTCCCATCATGCCGGGTGAGTTTCGAGACGTGGATGTCCCCGGCGGTGCTATCCGAGACAATATTACCTTCCTCCCCTACAAAGAACCTTCGAATGTTCTCCATCAGTTGTTGCAGAACATTGTCGAGGAGGGTCGCAGGTTCGCATCGATTACGGACATGAAGATATCCGACATGAACCAACAGGCTCCTGTAGGGACAACGCTTGCGATCATCGAGCGTTCCATGAAGGTCATGAACGCAATCCAGGCGCGGATCCATTACGCGATGAAGAGAGAGTTCAAGATACTTTCTGGGGTCGTTCGTGACTTCATGCCAGAAGACTACGAGTGGGAAGTAGATGGGGATGAGGTTCTGAAGGCGGAGGACTTTGACGGAAGGATCGATGTGATTCCCGTTTCAGATCCGAATTCGTCAACCATGGCGCAGAGAATCATGCAGTACCAAGCTGCTTTGCAACTGGCATCGACCGCCCCGCAGCTATACAACTTGTCAGAGCTTCACCGTCAGATGCTTGATGTCCTCGGGATACAGAACGCTGACGAGATAGTCCCGACAGAGGACGACGTAAAAGCCCTTGATCCAGTTTCAGAGAACATGAACATACTCAAGGGTGATCCGGTAATGGCCTTCATCGGGCAGGATCACGAAGCCCATATTCAAGCGCACATGGATTCGGCAAAGGATCCAAAGATGCTTTCGATCATACAGAACTCTCCGAAGTCCAAGCAGATAGAGGCATCCATGTCTGCTCATGTGCTTGAGCATCTTGGCTTCAAGTACAGGCGAGAGATCGAAAAAGAGATGGGCGTTCAGCTTCCGCCTCCGGACAAGCCGCTTCCCGAAGATGTAGAAGTGAGACTCTCCTCTTTGGTGGCAGAAGCAGGGGCAAGACTCCTTGGAAGGGATGTTGCGGAGGAGAGGCTCAAGGAGCAGATGGCCCAGCAGGAAGATCCGATCTTGCAGCAGCAGAAGCGAGAGCTTGATATCAAGGAAGCCCAAGTCGATTCGAAGACGAAGACCGACGCGGCAAGGATTGCAGCAGATATCGAAAAGGCGAAGATCAGGGACGAGACAGAGCGGAGACGGATTGAGTCCGATGAGTTCCGAGATGGTGTGAAAACCGGAATGCAGAAGGCGAAGGACTTTGCCGAACGAGAAATTGGGTCTCAAGAGTCCTACAGGAAGGAACTCCAAGAGGGGGTTAAGTTCGGTAGGCAAATAGCACTTGAGTCTGAAAAGCTTTCCAGGGAGAGCAAGGAGTAGTCCGAGTTGACGCTCGTAGAGCTTCTCAAGAAAAGACTTGCGGATGAGTTGGACAGCAAGAAGGAGGCTGTCTCATCCGGATTCGCCAGTGACTATGCGGA
>TARA_R110000765_G_scaffold95449_4_pt1 | contig 11888 bp, 5 predicted proteins | sample TARA_R110000765 | Tara Oceans TARA_R110000765 (sample SAMEA4398168) | marine metagenome | biome: Polar Biome; feature: [MES] marine water layer (ENVO:01000295) within the mesopelagic zone...; material: water (ENVO:00002006), including particulate matter (ENVO:01000060) such as...... | reverse complement strand
CAAAGAGTAGAAAATGATGTTCAGTTAGCTAAAACTCAAGGCGACAAAGACGGTTCTTTAGCTATGCGAAGGTTTCAATTTCTTCTTATGGGTGCTTCGTGACCGATGTAATCAAGGTGTTGGGTCAACTTGACCCTTCTGCGACAACAGCAACAACTCTTTATACGGTCCCAGACCTTACACTTACAACAGTAAGTTCTTTGGTTGTTTGTAATAGAACTGGTTCTGCTATTACTTACAGGGTATCTGTTCGAGTTGCTGGAGCCAGTGCAGATGACAAACAATACTTATTTTACGATAAATCCTTAGCGGCTAATTCAACAGACGCTCATGTTATAGGAATAACTCTTAATCAAGCTGATGTAGTAACTGTGTATGTAGGGTCTGCAAATATGTCATTTAGTCTTTTTGGGGTGGAAACTAGTTAATGCCTAATATAATGGTGGGGAAATATTTAATATGAATTATCAACAACAGATGCCTATGGGAATGCCTATGCCTAATCAAATGAGCAAACCACCATTAAATAACCCGATGCCTAGACCGCCATTAAATAATCCTATGCCTCAGATGCCGCCTCAGATGCCGCAAATGGGTATGCCTATGCCTCAGATGCCTCAAATGCCGCCTCAGATGATGCCTCAAATGCCGCCTCAGATGACGCCGCCTCCATTAAACAACCCAATAGGGCAAGATGCGTTACCACAAATGCCGCTTCAAATACCCTCTCAAATGCAAGCTCCAATGGAGTCTATGGCAAATGAAATGTCTCAATATGGGCGTTATGGTGACAGCATGATGGTTCATATGAACCCTGCTGAGCTTCAAGGAATGGCTTCATTATCGCCTACTGGGGAATTAACCAGAAATCCAATGACAGGGCAACCTGAAGCGTTTCTCCCATTCCTTGCTCCATTGCTAGGAACTATGTTTGGGAAGGCTGTTTTAGCAAAAGCAGTTCCTTTTCTTGCTGGAAAAACTGCGTTAGCAAGTGCAATAGGATCTGGGCTTGCAACAACTGCTGCAACTGGAGACGTAAAAAAAGGATTACTTTCTGGAATTACAGGGTTTGGTTTGGGCAAAGCCTTGGGTGCTGCTTCAGAAGCTTTATCTCCAGAAGTTGTTACAGCTACTGAAAATTTGTCTGGTTTAGAAGGCCAAATTACTAGTGGTGCTGATGCAATAAGACAAGGAACTACAACATTAAGCGGTCTTACAAGAGGAACGCCAGAATTTTTAGCTCAAGCTGAAAAACTTTCTAATTTACAAGCAGCGCAATCAGGGTTAACTGGTGCAATAGATACGGGGTCAGGTCTTATGTCTCCTTTAGGTATGGCTAAAGAAGGAGTAGTAGATGCTCAACAATTAGCCAGAGAAGGGACTGGTAGTTTGTTTAGAGAGTCTCCTGGAGCTTTTATTAAAGAATTTGGTAGCCAGTTGATGAAGCCAGCAAACCTTGCTGCTATAGGTGTTGGTGAAGGTCAAACAGCCGCTATGAACGCAGAAGAAAAAGCTATGGCTGATAATCGACGTTTTGAAGAAGACAAAGAAAGAGAATATCAAGAAGCAATGAGCAATATTGATGCTTCTTATGACCAGCTAGAACAAGATTACCCTGGGTACGATATAGACAGGCAATACAATACGGCTATGGGTGGTATGAATGCTGGCGGGATTACATCTATAAACCCTCAACATTACAGAAATAATTTAAATGGGCTACAACAATTAGCCGGAGGGGGGCCAATTCAGAATTTTTACCAAGGCGGTCCTTCTGAGTTCATGGCTGATCTTATGACTAATGGTCCAAGGATTGGTGGTAGTGGAACAATAGTTGATCCAGGTGCAAGCTCAAGACAGTCTGGAATTAGAGGCACCGATGTTCTTACCCCTGCTGATCTTGAAGGTTATCGACCTGGATTTGATCCAGAAATAAAATACTTTAAAGATCGTCCAATAGAAGTAGATCCAATAAATGACACTGCTAATAACACACAATTTGATGAATCTGCGTTTACTGGCCAACAAGGAGGGCAAAATTTTTCTAATGAAGGATTTTTACCCCCTGATGCAAGTATGCTTGGGTTAGGAGAGTTCAACCCGCAGTTTAATTTAATGCAATCAAATCCTGAATTTATGCAAAATGCATTGCAAGAAAACTTTACTGATCGAGTGAGTCAGGCAACAGAAAATGCCAATCAAGTTAACTTGTCTCCTCAGTTGGATGGTTCTGTAAGACCTTCTTCTGATACAGAGCGGTTGCAAGATTACATTGCACAAGGTGCAGATGATGTCCCATCAGAAAATTTAGTGATGAGTGACGATTTAATTTCTAGATTGAATTTAGGAAATATGCCATTTTCAGTTGGCGCGGCTGGATTTGATAATGGAGGAATAACTTCGTTAACTAAAGAAAACATTAATCCAAGAATTCCGTTAGAAGAAGAATTTGCTGAAATGGATCGCGGGGCGATGACGGATACAATGGAATCTAATGGACAGCTTCTTATAGACAGGACAATAATGGCTATAGCTGGAAGGCTTCCAGAAGAAGAAGCAGAGTCTGCAATAAATCAGTTTATTTCAGAATTTGGCTCTGAAGCATTTTCTCAATTAAGAGAGCGCGTTTTAACTGAAATAGTTCCTAACGCTCAAGTAGAAGGTGAGATTGTTGGTTCTGGAGGCGGTATGGACGATATGGTCCAAGGCATGATTGGAGACCAACAAAGAGTTGCTGTAAGCCCTGGAGAATACATTGTTCCTGCTGATGTTGTTTCTGGTATTGGAGATGGAAGTACTGATGCTGGAGTCGGTGAGCTAGACACTATGTTGAATAGAGTTAGAATGGATAGGACTGGAACAATGAAACAGCCAGACCCACTTTATGCTAAAGCAGGAGGTGTGTTACCGGCATGACAAATGCAGCATTGGATTTTAAAGCAAAAACAATTAGAGATATTTCAAGAGAACCTAAGGTTCGAAAAAAATCTAATAGAGGAAAAAAAACCCACACAATTGCTTTAGTCCCAGCACCTTATGTACCAACATTATGGAATGATGTAAGCGACCAGTTAGAAAAAGCTGTAGCAAGGTCAAAAGGAAGATGGACAATGGAGTCTTTATACAATGCTATAGCCTCTGAAAGACAACATCTTTGGGTTGCTTTTAATTCTGATAAAATAATTGACGGGGTAGGAACTACAGAAATTATTGAATACCCAGGAAAAAGAATGCTTGGCGTTCAGTTTTTAGGTGGAAAAAACTTTAATGATTGGGTTTGGGATATTATTGAAAAATTTGATAGTTGGGCAAAAGACAATAATTGCTTAGGTATTGAAGCAACCGCAAGAGATGGTTTTTGGAAGTGGCTGCAACAAGATGGATTTGTAAAGTCATACGTTGTTTATGAAAAGAGGGTTTAATTATGAGTAAAGGTGGTGGAGGGTCTAGCGGACCACAAGAAGTTGTACAGACAACAAGCAATTTACCAGAATATGCCAAGCCTTATTTTACAGAAATGCTTGGCCGCACTATGTACGAAACAACAAGGCCATACGAGTCATACCCAGGTCAAAGACTTGCTGATTTTAATGAATATGAAAGAACAGGTATGCAAGGTGTGTATGACACAGCGACTGGAGGAGACCCTGCAGAAATTGGCATGGCTTCGAAGTTTGCTCAAAATGCAGGAAATTATGTTCCTGGAACTGTTTCTTCTGGTTATGACGCGGGAACAATAACACCTGGATATTCTGCTGGTAATTTATTTAATCAGTATTCTGCTGGCCAAAGACAAAGTGGGTATACCCCAGGAACTTTTGATTCCGGCTATCAGGCCGGAGGCCTTGGGATGGGATACAGCCCTACTGATTATCAGGCTGGAAATCTTGACCAGTCCTATGGAGGCCCAACATTTCAAGCTGGAACATCCACAGATCCATCTACAATACAGGATTACATGAATCCGTATCAGCAATTAGCAACAGATGTTCAAAAAAGAGAAGCTAGGAAACAGTCTGATATATCGGGATCTAATATAGCTCAACAAGCTTCTCAAGCGGGTGGGTTAGGCGGTTACAGAGAAGCCATCATGCAATCTCAAAGAGAAGGCGATTTGTCGCAGCAAATGCAAGATATACAAGCGACTGGAGATCAAGCCGCTTATCAACAAGCAATGCAAGCCTTTGAGGGTGATAGAGCTGCAAGGCTTCAGGAAGCTCAATTTGGAACTCAGGTAAGAGGGCAAGATATACAAGCCTTTCAAGCTGGAGAATCAGCAAGACAACAAGCGGCGCAGCTTGGTCTTAGTGCTGCACAGCAAGAACAAGCGGCATCTGAAGCTCAAGAAAAAGCAAGGCTTGCTGGGTCTCAATTCCAAGATTCAAGCCAAGCACAACTTCAAAATTTTCAAACTCAAAAATATCAAGCAGAGCAACAAGCTAGACAAGAAGCAGCAAAAATGGGTCTTTCCGCACAAGAAATGGATGATCGAGCTAGACAGGCTGGAGAGACATTTCAACAAGATCAGTTTAGTCAAAATGAACAACTTAGACAGTTTCAGCAACAAGAAGATAGAGCTGTATTTGATGCTCAAGAAAGAGCTAGGCAAGAAGGCGCAAAGTTAGGTCTTAATGCTCAAGAGATTCAAGAGCGAGTTAACCAAGCTGAAAACCAAGCTAAGATGAGGGCTTCTGAGTTTAACGTACAGGCCAGAGATAGGTCTGCAAGACTTGGCCTTGATGCCGGAAGATTCTTAGGAGACCTTGGAAGACAAAGGCAGGACATGGGCTTTGATAGATTTAGGAACCTACAAGCTGCTGGTCAAATACAAAGAGAGCTTGCCCAGAGGGGAATGGACGTTGGTTATGGCGATTTCCTTAGACAGCAAGCATTTCCTAGAGAACAATTATCTTTCTTTAGCAATATGCTTCGTGGTCTTCCTATAACCCCAGGGTCAACACAAGCTACATACGGCAGAGAAACCAGTCCCTACCAACAGGCTCTTGGTGCTGGTATCGGCGGAGTTGGATTGTATAAAGCATTGCGAGGCGGCTAATGAATATATTTGAGCAAGAAGACCTTATAAAAGGATTGCCTGATGAGCGATTAATGAAGGAGGCTCAACAGCCTACCGGACAAATGCCTCAATACCTTATTGTTTCTGAGATACAAAGAAGAGCTGATATGCGTAAGCGATTTGCTGGAGAACAGCAAAAATCTCCAGACTCAAGCATTAAGGATCAAATACTTGGTGGTGGTATTGCCGCTGTAGCTCCACCACAAGGCGGTATGCAGGGCGCAATGATGGGGGCCCCTCAACAGCCACCAGCGCAACCTATGCCTCCACAACAGGCTATGCCAGCCCCTCAGCAACCTATGCCGCAACAACCTATGGCTAGGGGTGGTGTTATTAGAATGTTTGATGGCCAAGACACCCCTTATACGGGATGGACTCCTGTCGGAAATACCATAGATGAAATAGCTGGAAGTCTTTATGACCATCTATCAGAATACGAGCAGCCAAAAAGAAAAGGCAATCCATTTCAGTATGCCCCAGGTTCTTTTTCTAGGGGTGATATTGCGGCTAGTATTTTTGGAGAGTCTTCCGATCCACTGTTAGGACACGCGGCCACCTCAAGAGATAAATTCATAGAAAAATCTAGGCAAAATAATGCGTTACAGAAATACCTTCCGAACAAAGGTTCTCGAATAGACATGATGTCTGCTAATCAAAATATTGAAAAAGGAACGCTTGCTCCTGCAGGTAAAACACTTGCTGATTTAACAGGATCTGGACAAAGTATATTGGCAGATGCTTCTAGGATTAGCGGAGACCTTGCTACAAAACTTGATAAGAATCTTATTGAGTTTGGATCAAGTGATGTAAGTAAAGATAAAACTGATCCAAAAGTTGCAACTGATCCAACATTTGCAGATATATCACGAGAGCTTCTTAAAGTGGGTAACAGTCAATCAGGTTCCGGTGAGATTATGGACAGAATTGACACTACTACATCCGACTACTTAGCAAGGACTAAATCTATTAAGAATTCTATAGAAGGGTTAGAGCCGGTCGATTACCAATCTCAATTAAGCAAATACAATACTGATTTTAGTAAATATTCGCCAGATTATACTGGGCTTATATCAGAGCAAGAGTTAAGAGCGAAAAAGATTAAAGAAGATGCTAAGAAAGAAGTTGGAGCACAATCGTTAATACAACTTGGTGCTGGAATACTCGAAGGAGATGTTGCTGCAGGTCTTCGTGGTGCGGGACAGGCTGCGTCTGGAATTATGAAAGAGGCTAGAGCCGAGTCTACCATCCAACAACAAGCCGCTGACGCATTAAAAGTTTCTGCACAACAAGCAGAAATGACTCTTGGCATTGCGGGAGAAGAGGCTGCGATCAATCAAATTACTGAAAACAACCGAATAATTTCTCAACAAATGACTGATGCAAGACAACAACAGTTAGCTGCGGCTGGGGTGGATCTGGAAACAGCTAAAACCCAAGCTAATTTAGAATCTACTGGTTGGCAAATATATCACGCCAGTAGTTCTAAAGAAAAAGAATTGCTCATAGAGTCTCTTATAAAAACAGCAACAAACATAAGATACCAAAATTTAATAGAAGAAGATAAAACGGCTACTCAAAGAGAGATAATAGATGCAATGGGTCCTTCACTTACCGTATGGATTGAAAATTATAATAACCAAAATGAAACACAAGGTGATGATGGGAGAATGCAAGCTCCAGACCTAATTAAATTTGAAAGAGATTTTAACCAGTACGTTAACACATGGATGAAAGCGTTTGGAGCAGATGTTGTTGGTGATAGAGCTAGAAGCAGTGTGGAAGGTGGTGATCTGACAAAAAGTCGTGGCAAAACTTATGAGTTTGATAAAGATGGATTTCAAATAAACTAATGCCTCAAGCTAGATTGCATGATGGGACTGTATTAAATTTCCCCGATGGAACAGATGAAGAAGTAATTAATCGGACTGTTAAAAATTTTGTAGACTCTAGAAAAGAAAAAGCTCAGCAAGAAACACCTGAAGAAATGGGTACCGTTGAATACGGCCTTGGTTTAGCTCCAGAAATTGTAAAAGGTTTTGGCCGTGGGTTTGGCAAAGGAATCCTTAGTGGTGTCGGTGGGCTTGCTGAGATAGCAGATTCTGCAACTGACCTTATAGGTCTTGAAGGTCTAATAGATAGTGGTGATGAAAACGCCTTAATTAATCTGGCAAACAAAGGTAAGAAATCAATAGATGAAACTATTGGCGTTGGTGATGAATACAAAGATAACTATCTAGTAAAGCTTGGCGAAGGGTTTGGCTCCATTGCTTCTTTTTTTGTACCAGGGGCTGGTGCAGCCGGTATTGCTGGAAAGCTTGGTGCTGGAGCTAAAGCTGCTGGGCTTATTGGCACCTCATCAGCCGTAGGGATTGGTGCTGGAACTGGTGCTGATGACCAAGCCCAAAGGATACAGGCAGCAAGAGATAAAGGGCTTTATGTATCTGATGATGCCGCTGATTTAGCTGTTATTTCTGGAGGCCTTGTTGGCGCATCAGAAGCAGTGACTCCGCTCAGAGTTCTTAAAAAGATTAAAGGAATCCAAGGGCCGCAAGAAAAGCTTAAAAAAGCAAAAAAAGATTACGATGATTTTGTCAAAAAAGGCGATGAGACTGAAGCCGCTAAAAAAATGAATGAAATGTTTCGTTTAAACTCAGAAATTAAAAAAGTAAAGACTGGGTATGATCGAATAAAAAGTGCTTTTAAAGAAGGCTCTGTTGAGGCTATACAGGAATCTGTTTCAAGTGTTCTTCAAGAGAGCATTGAATACGGTTTATATAATGAAAATGTCGATTTTGGCGAGTCTTTGTGGGATGACATTACTGTAGGTGGCGGTGCTGGCGCGTTGCTTGATTACGTTGGTACTGGGGTTGCTAATCGAAGAAAGAGAATAACAAGAGATGTTGACGAGCTAAGAGAACAGCAATTCAGAGATGAAGAAGATGTTCAATCAGAAGCATTTTATGATCAGGCTGAGGCAGCAAGATTACAAATAGCTAACCTCCAAAATTTAGAGCGGCAGAACAAAGCAAATATTTTAGGGTCAATAAACCAGCCGCAAAAGTTACCCGCTATAATAGACCCATATTCTGACCCAACTCCTACACAAGTTGGAGACAGCATTATTGTATTTGATGTTGAAGGCATGGCAAGAACAGCCACCGTAACTGATGTCACGGAAAACGGTAAAATAATTGTTGAAAGCTTGTCGGGAGAACCCCAGGAAGTAGGAGTTGACACTGTTATTGAGAACGCAAGTAATCCAAATTTTCAGGTTCAAAATGATTTTGGTGTCAAAGACGCTGGTGGAAAGCAAGCCGTTCAATTTGATGATAAAGAACTGGATGCGTTAGAAAAAAACATATCCAATATTTTAAAAACAGGCGTAGAGGATTCAAGTAGGAACCTTGTATTAACCAACTTAAACGCCGTAAGAAATGAAAAAGTAAGAAGGCGTTCTGATCCGTTTGAGTCAGACCAGCCTTACAAAGGAAGAGCTAGAAACGACAAAGAAAAAGCAATTGATTACGCCAACCAAATAGCTAAAGACGCGGTTAGAAAGTCTGATGTTTTTCCAAGCTCAGGCAAGTTTGAGATTGTAGAAGAAAAGCGCGGCCAAGAAGGGTCTGTATTTAAAGTAGTTAATTCTGTTGACGGCAAACAATACGGAGAGACTTCTCTTGAATATAATTTTTCAGCTCATTTAGCTGCAAATTTAAACAACCTTCTTATAAACACAAGAATAAACGAAATAATAATTGACGCGATGGATGTGTCTCCAGAGACGTACACAGAAGCTCAATCAGAAAACATTTTTAGAATAGGCCAAAAGCTTAAAAGACCCAACCGCTACACGGTTACTAGTGCCGCCTTAAATGAAGCAGCCGGAACCACAACCTCCTTAAAATCTGCGTATCGAGAAGACCTGTCAATTGACCAACTTCACTTGGATCAATATAACGTTCTTCCGTATAACGACAGAGGAGAAAAGCTATACAACGATCTTAATAACCTTACAGCGTCTCAAACAATTAACTTTGAACGAAGAAAGAAAGGTCTGCCAGAACAAGACGAATTCACTCTGCAAGAAGCAAAAGAAGTATTGGGTGACAAATACCCAGATCTTTTTGATGTTCTCCTCGATGTTAAAAAACCTGAAGTCGGAGGATTCGACACCGCTTTTGGCACTGTTGGAGCAAAGGTTGAGGAAGGTAGGAGGCAATACCAAGACGAAAAAAGAACACTGGAAGAGATAAATGAAATTCTCAAGTCTAAAAACATTATGTCTGGCATTGAAACCCCAGAGGTTCAATATATTTTTGAGCGTATTGTTAATGAATCTGATGTAAAAAACATGAGCCCCTCCCAGAGGGAGTACCTTGTTGAGGGAATAAAGAATTTTCCAATTATTTCTGAGCCAGCAATACTGCCGGACTTTAGGCCAAAGAGTTACAGCAAAGAAGTTTACGACGCAACAATCAATTACGTCTTGGAGACGGGTGATGGAAGCAAAGAGAACATAGAAGGCTTTCTTTCTGAAGTTATATCTGTAGATGAAAACGAAAAGTTTGCAGTCAACCAAAGTCGAATGGCAGAGGACTTAACCACTGAGCTTAAAAGAACCGGATTAATTAATGAAGATCAAACTGTTAATGTCCCACCTGATTCTAGCCAGCTACAACTTCCTTTAATTGACCAAGAAGTTTTTGAACCTAGACCTTATCAAGAGCCTGATACATCTGAAGAAGCAAAACTATTTGAGCAAATGCTTAGTGAAGATTTAAAAGGATTTGGGCTTGAAGGTATACGGCTTAGAATTTTAGATGGGCTAAGGGTCCCTCGTGTTACCAGGGACGATACGCTTGTGTTTAGTGGTGACCCTAGAGAAGCAAGACAGGCTGCTGATGCTGATGGGTTTTATATAAACAATGTAAAAACAATATTTCTTGGCCTTGATAATGCTAAAAAAATAGCAAGAGACCAAACCCCAGAGTCGAGGAGAGCTGCTCTTGCCGACGTTCTTGACCACGAAATACTCCATGCTTTAAGAGATCTTGATTTATGGACAGATAAAGAATGGAGCTTATTGGAAAACCTTGCCAAGAAAAAAATACATGAAGGCGGCACTGAGTTAGAGATAGCAAACGCTAAAAAGAGAAAACTTGACGGGGAGATGCCACGAACATTTTTTGGAAAAGCTAGGGAAGATTATAGGAAAGACCCTAGATTAAACGAAGTTGATTACATGGAAGAAGCAATTGCTGAAATAATTCGAGTCGGAAGAAAGGATCGAAGTCTTATTACAGGCAAGCCTAGAAGTTTAGTTAATAGATTGTTTGAGTTTTTTGAAAGAACTCATAATGCCCTCAAAGGTTCCGGCTTTCAAAACTTTAATGACATTATGAACCGTCTTGAATCTGGTGAAATTGGAAAAAGAGAAAAAGGTGTAATCAGAAGCCTTAGAGCAACTGAAAAGAAATTAGCAGCAATACCGGAAAGAGGTATTGGGCCCACGGCTGATGTGGTTGACCTTGACGAGGTTAGGGAAAGAGACTCCTCGCCTAAGATTCTTCAGGCAAAAAGAGAAAAACCTTACGTTGGTGCGCCAAAAGCATTAACAACTCCTCAAGATCTTGCAAGATTAAGAAGGTCTGTAAATTCTTTAGCCAAAGAAGGGGTTGGCGGTAGGTTTTGGTATGAGCAAAGTGGAAAAGCGTTGCTTGAACTAACTGGTGGAGACAAGGTAGAGGCTTCAAAAATAGCTCAAGCAATTGCAATTACCTCACCTCAAACGCCGGTCCCTACAAATTTTAATTATGCAATCCAAGCTTATTACCAACACAAGACTGGGAAGCCAATAAAAACCGGAATGTTCCCAACGGAAATGAGCAAAAAGCTGACTACGGTGTTCAACGGGGGAAGCTGGGAAGGCCGAAAAACAAATAATTTTTACAACAATTTGATGAGGGAAATAGACCCCAAGCTAGCTCAAGGGGTTACCACTGATCTATGGATGATGAGGGCGTTTGGGTACTTTAAAGACGCTCCTTTACCTTCAGAGTATGATTTTGTTGAAAACGAAACAAAAAAAATTGCTGATAAATTAGGGTGGGAACCTCAACAAGTGCAAGCTGCAGTCTGGGTTGCCATGAAGGCAAGAGCAGAAAATAAATCTGTAAAAACTTCTGTAAAAGAGCTGGCCAAAAAAGCGGGAATAAATAAAGAAGACAATCCAGGTGAGTATGGGAGGATTCTTTATGAGCAAGCAATGCTTTACGATCCAACATCAAAAGAAAAAGACATTGCAAGTTTTGACTTTAGCAACGCAATTGAATTAGGGCTTGCTCAAATAAGCTGGGAAAGCATTCCAGGTAAAACGTCAAAACACATGGCTGATATTTTTTATGCTCCTTATAATGTTCTTGCTGAATACCATCAAGCCATATCATCAGTCTTTCTTGATAAAGATGGCAGGGATTACATAGCAAAAAGATTAGGACTCTTATCACCTAAGGATTTTGAAGCTCCTGGATTTTTTGAAGGAAAGGTTTCCCCTGGAACACAAACAGAAATTTCTTCCCCTAAAAAATACAAAGCTGATAAAGAGCTTTTTATTGAAGCTTCAACTGAAGAGCTAATAAATGCTTATGCAGCAATCAGGGGTATATTAATGAAACAGGATGGTGTTGGCTGGCATCGTCCGTTTAAAGATAAGTCTTTAACAAAATCGCAATTAAACGCAATAGAAATAAATATAGGTAGGCCGTTTTCTAAAGAGGAAACAAAAGAGCTTGCCGAATCTATGAATGTGCTT
>TARA_R110000765_G_scaffold8465_6_pt1 | contig 11894 bp, 28 predicted proteins | sample TARA_R110000765 | Tara Oceans TARA_R110000765 (sample SAMEA4398168) | marine metagenome | biome: Polar Biome; feature: [MES] marine water layer (ENVO:01000295) within the mesopelagic zone...; material: water (ENVO:00002006), including particulate matter (ENVO:01000060) such as...... | reverse complement strand
AATAGTGTCATTAACACCCGTAAGTTCGAACGTCTTTGGAGTGACTCAACACCTGAGGGTCAAGACGCCTGTAGGAAAATCGTTGAAGGTGGGAACCGAGAAGGATTACAAAAGTGGATGGACAATCACCCGTCAATTGAGATTGGTGAAATGCCTGCAACGCATTTGAAAATGCTAGCTAGGCGATATAAAATCAGCAACTATTCTAGACTTGACCGTCTCGGATTAATAGAGGCACTGGTACACTATGAAGAAACAAGATAAGATTGCATACATCGAGGGCGTTTTGGAACTTGCTGAGCCACTTGTACATAAGGCCGGTATGCGTAAGGGAATCTTTGTACTCCCTGAGCATTGGAAAGAAGTCACAATCAAGTTGATCAATGATTTCTATACGTGGACTGTCGCACTGGAAACCGAAGTCTACGAACCATTGCGGAGCACACGTGCACTGGTGGGCGAAGACGTTTGGAATCGGTATGCCCTCATGGGTGTCGGTGACGTCCGTGAAATCGCACTGTGGAATGCAGTGGTCCGTGAGACACAGGCTTTCTTCAGGAACCCACGCCCTGATATCTTTAAGAAAACTGTCGTCAAGACGAACAGAGTGAAATCTTAAGACATGAAACCAACCCCCAACCTTGGTAAGAAGCGACCTGAAAAGAAAATTCAGCGCGAGATAATGGCATTCCTGTCCCTTCGGGGATGGTACTGCCAAGAGACACATGGTAACATGTATCAATCAGGATTCCCTGACCTATATGTCACGCACAAACGCTACGGTGGCAAGTGGGTTGAGATTAAACTCCCGAAGGGTTCGAGGCTTACAGCCGCCCAGATAGAAAACTTCCCAAAGATGGTGGCATTTGGTACACCTGTTTGGATAATGAATGGAGCCAACGAAGCTGAGTATCAGAAGATATTCGGACCGTCTAATTGGTTCCATTACAGTGAGGCGTGGAAATGAAGGTTGCAATATTCGTTGATGTATCCAGTCTGTATTACAAGCTGAAGAACAAGTACCGAGACAGGACGCTTGATTACAAAAAGTATCTCAACTACCTTGAGGACTTTGGTGAGATTGCTGTGAAGCGGGCTTACGGATCAGACATGAAGGGTGGCAAGACTGCCTTCGCAGATAGTCTGAGGGGCTTAGGTTTTGAGGTGCTGTACAAGAAACCGCGCTCGAAAGCAATGTCCCTTGTGTTGAACCCAAGTGTTCAGGTCACTGTTGATTCAATGAATCTAACAGACCCTGACATCGAGACGGTTATTATCTCGTCATCTGACCCCAACCTTGAGGCCTTGATGGTCCACCTTCAATCTAAAGGTTTGCGCGTGATTCTTATATCATGCAATATACCTCAGGAACTCAGAGAAACAAACGTTAGCTGCATTGAAATACCAGAAAGCTTGCTCTATGAAACTTGCACTACCCACGGCTAGTTGTCTGGTGGACGCAGTGACAATGGTTACTGGTATCCACCCCGCTGTATTATATGCTAGCATCGGTCATGACGGAACTGAACAATGCTTCAATGGCCCTGAGGCTCGCAAAGGAATACATATTCAAGAAGTCCTTGATGCTGTGCATCTGAATGGGTACATAATGTTCCCCGTCCAGATGAGTCCACACATAGCACCAAGCCGCGAGGCCACGCCGCGTCAGGTATTCTCAAGGCAACAGGAGATGTCACGGATCATTAAGTACATGGACCAGTACAACTGCCTGTTGATACTTAGTAATCATGCTGTCGCCTGGTCAAAAGAAGACCGGATGATCTTTGATTCACGCGGTAAGGTCTATGAGTTCAATGAGACTCTGACTATCCGTGAGATATGGTGTGTCTTTAAGAGAGATTCTGTAATCATGACTAGCAGCTTTTCTCAGAATTAAGAAAAAACGAGGACTCATAATTCTCATTTTTAAGAAATTGAGACGCAAAAGTGAGAATCTCAAAATCAATGTTCTGTTTTGCTAATGTTTTCGACTTGGCACGAAAAATGCTTCTATATAATAGGCGGGCACGCGCTCACCCGTGAGGCGGATTCGGAAAATCAAATCAGAAAGTCAAAATGAGTGATTCACAAATCATGGAGTTAGGCGACGGTGTGAAGCGAATTGATTCCTTAGGTGGTTTCTTCTTCGTTGATAAGAAAGATGGTACGCTACTATCTGCTGCTATGTTGCAGGACGGTGGCATTGATAGTGACGGTGATGATGACATCAAGTGGGTGGAAGTAACAGCACCTGAAAGCCAAGAAGTCTTGGACACCATCAATATTGAATTCGGCACAAGCTACGTAATGTCTATGTTTGCAGGAAGGTAACGTGACAATGGACGAAGAATGCATCAATGATAGGACATGGTTTCTTAGGGTGCAAGCCACTAAGTTTCGTAAGTCTATCCCTTTGAATATGTCTATTAAATTGCCAGATGATTTGGTAGACATACTATCTGACGACGACATACCTGAGTTTTATGCACTCTTGGAAGCACGTGGGTTAGTGAAGGTTGGAAACTATTGGGAGAAACGCTAATGGACGACGCACAGATCGTTGAGATAATAGAAGGGTACATACCGGTTGCTGATCATGTAATCGGTTATATGACCCACAAGTGCACACGTAAGCACTCAAGTATCCGATCAGCTGGATACCTCGGATTGACTAGGGCTGTCAATCACGAGATGTTTCAAAAAATCCCTGATGATGAAAAAGAAAAGTACGTTCGCTCAAGAGTTAAATGGGCTATCGTTCACTTCCTACGTGACGACCATCAGATACGTGTCCCACATGTCACTGCCTCTGAACTTATATTCACTGGTGGTATGCCCGTCATGGCGTCTAAGGATAATGACACGTTCACTCAAGGTCAGGAGACTAATTACAATGCTGATTACACTGGAGTGAAGGGGTTAGTCCATGCTCGGACGCTACACCCTACAAATACGCTTGATGCGTACATCGAAGACTTGGAACTAGACCCGATCTATGTTGCCATTATCTATTACAAAATCATGGGACTAACGGTCTCTGAAATATGTGAGAAGATCGAGCTATCCCGACCCACAGTTATCAAACGTATTGACGAACTGAAAGTTGTGTTAGCTGAGAAGGGCATCAAGCCAATCTCTAGATTGCAAGACACACTAGCAAAGCGTGTTGACGCCTCAGCAACTCAAGTCTGTAAAGATTGTAAACAAACCAAACCAATGTCCGACTACTACTATGTCGGATCTAAACGCTGTTACATGCGCTTTTGCAGAGCATGTTACAAACTGAGGTACAAAAAGAAATGAGCACTGCAATTACAAAAGAAAAACCCATTGAGGCCAACGTCGCAGCTGACGTTGAACCCAAGAAGGAAAGCGTTCCTGGTCCTCACCTGAAGAACCGGCCGCTGCGGTCTAAGACTATGTACAACCCCCGCCCGTTTGTCTACGGCGGCATACAGTATGAGATGACACGATCAGGAGCCGTGTATCACATGGCTGCATCTGGTATGCGTCGGATGAAGAACATCGAAGTTGAACTGGCGGTGCTAGCAAAGGCAGAGCGTGATGAGCAAGCTACAGAAGCTAATTGAAGAATACGGTTACGATGATGGAATCGCTATGCTTGAAGAGTATGGCGACATTTCAATTGTTCCTGCAATTTGCATGAACAAAGATTGCGACGCAATGTATGAGTATGAGCCTGATCAAGATAAGGGCTGGTGCTCAGAATGTAACACAGGTAGTGTGAAATCACTGCTGATACTGATGGGAATAATCTGATGGACTTATTACAAATACCCCGTGACACACTAGTGGGAACGCCACTGTGGGATAATAACACGGGTAATATCGTTGGGCATGTCTTGGTTTATCTTGGCATGGACTGTACGGAACTGCAAGGGCATTGCATCCTTGATCCTGACATGGACTTCGGAGTTGCTAAGACAATGGCAATGACCCTGATGCACGAGGAACTGACTGACATACTGGTTAGTCATTGTCAGAACTACTGCGGCGAATCAGATCGCCTAGGAGTCAACCAAGAGACGAGTCTCTTGGTAATGAAAACATTGTTGGTGAACTTAAATTTAGAGTTGGAGATTGTCGATGGATAATCAAGTCGCAATGGCTTGTGCCATACTGGAACTGCTTGAAGAAGGGCATGTTCCACGTATTGGCAGGAAGGTAGTCAGCAAGGATCATATGTATGCTGGCTACCTTATTGAATTGCGTGAAAACGGGGACGGTGTGATTAAGTCCATCGGAGATAACCAGATGTACTTGGTTATTCAACCCCTTGAGTTCGAATCATTAGTAACAAGGAGCTTGAAGATACGAAATGAACATCAACAAAGCGACGCGGGAGCTAGACATGACACTTCAGGACGGGATGAACGACTATGACCAAGGGTTCGTGATGGGTCAGAGGTCGATGATCAGACTGGTTCACGGGAGCCAGAACAACACTAGCTTCTATCGCTGGTGTTGTCTTGGACTGGCCATCTCACTGATACTACTGTGCATTGCTTACATCTTAATGGTGACCTTATAATGGCAAAACGTGAATTCTTAATGAAAGCTGCGACATACAACAGCGTCAATCACCAGATCGGTGGTTGGTTTATGTCAGAGAAGCTGGACTTCCGCCGTGCATGGTGGGATGGTGGCATCAGTCGCGGCATAGTGAAGTCCAAGATACCTTGGTCAAATCGTGACAAGGACATCCATGACCCTGTGTGTACTGGGCTATGGTCACCTTACGGCAATACTATTCAAGCGCCTGACTGGTGGCTGGATAAGATGCCAATGATCTCTCTTGATGGTGAACTGTCAAAAGCGGATAGGGGCTTAGTAGCACGCAGCGAGGTTATGTCTGCAACCAAGAAGTTGATACCTATTGACTACGAATGGGAAGACATCAATCTACGTGCATTTGATAGCCCACCACCTGAGATAGTGTTAGGTACAGGTCGAATCAATAACACCAACTTCAAGAAGCTCTTGAACTGGCGTGTGAATGAGACCTACATACCGCAGGACTTCTACGAGTACCGTGCGTTGCCTACAACAGTGTTCAGGTATCGCTACAATGCGTTGCAGGATCACTACGAACACACGATCCCACACTTCAAGTTACCTATGGGCACTCTGCAATCAGAGCGTGACTTCGGCATAATGATGCATGACGTCGTTGACAATGGTGGCGAAGGGATGATGGCACACAACCCTGACACGTACTATGCCTGTGAACGGGTCAAGCACGTTGTAAAGAGTAAGCCATTCTCTGACATGGAAGGTGTTGTCGTTGGTTGGATATCTGGTAAGTCAGGTGTTGGCACAAAGTTCGTTGGGTTGATGGGCAGTCTAGTCCTGAGACTTGAGAACGGTGCGCCGCTTGAGCTATCGGGGTTCACTGACGACGAACGAGATGTTGGGGATCAGGCCAACGAAGAAAACAAACGGTTCAATACTAACACAGTACACTTCAAGATCGGACAGAAGGTCACGTTCAAATACCGTGAGCTAAGTCCTGATGGTGTGCCAATAGAGGCTAGGTATCATAGACCTCGCGGAGACGACGAGTGAAGTTCAAGACAGGTGACACAGTTGTGAATGGGAAGAAGGAAGCGGTAATCTGTGGTGAGTGCCAACTCACTGAAGCACTTGAAATAATACATCGGTTCGGTGACAACCGTGTTGTCTTCGAAGAAAACGGACAGTCATATGTCCAAGTACACTATACCCCCTTGAATGAAGTGAGCACGTACGTTAGACCGTTCGTAATCTATAATGCTTCTGCTTGGAGTTTGAAACATGATGATGATGATTGAATCTTCACCTAACATTGATGGATACCATGATACTGTGACAGTTGTTACAGATAAGGTTGGTAAAGCGCCGTTCGTGAAGGAATGGTCTTATTTCGGTGTCCCTGCTTCTATTGTAAAGCAGTGTAAGATACTTAATGAAAAGGGATGGTGCGGCGCTGTCTATGACCGGCTGGTTAATTACCGTGTGGCACCACCTGCTAAGGACAAAGCGATAACCATTACTGATGCATTCGATCAGGAGACACTCGAAGAAATCAAGAGGGGTATCACGCTTAAAGGTGAGCATCAGGTGGCTATTGATAGTAAGCTGTACATTGTGACAACCTTGGAACACCTAGAGGGTCTGTCATGAGTCCTTACGAACCCTTAGTCATGTGTCTGAGTACTGCCCTAAGCTGCAAGGATAGGTTATCACACCAGTATACCTATCGTGAGGATCAGCTACATAATCCTGTGGGTGGTACATGTCTTGTCAACCTAGCGGGTGCATTGTCCACGCTGTGTCTGGATGAAGACCCTAGGAAGTTCATGATGTACAGTTCATTCAGCGGCCCTTGGCGACGTAAGCTACTGGCTGTTGCATATGTAATCAAGGGTAACCACTGGTTCGCCTGTCAAATGGCTGGTGTACCACAGCATGGTATGCCTAAAGATGCTAAGGAATCAGGGAGTGACGTGGACAAAGTCTTAAAGATGCTGGAGTGGATATCATAAAACCACCAGCTAAACTCAACGTAACATTGTACACAGACGCCAGCTTCAAAGAGGGCAAGGCTGGTCTGCATGTGTACATCAAAAGCAATGAAGGGAAGATAGAACATAGCGAAGCCTTTGAATGCACGGATAATAATATTGCTGAGATCCATGCAATCGAGGTAGGGTTGAAAATAATAGAGGGCATCACCCTGAACCCTGACGTGTTGGTATGCTGTGACAACCGAGCTGCTATAGCTTGGTCCAAGCAGCAAGGCCACCGAGTCAAATGGGTTCGAGGACACCGCCGTAATTGGATGAATAATAGATGCGACAGATACGCAAGGAAGGTACGGACAAAATGAGTGTATTAGGATGTGAAACAGAGGTACGATGCCTGATCAAAGGTGTCGAAGTACAGGGTAAATTACACTTCAACGAGGGTTGTCGTGATGTGTTCCTGATGAATAACTTCATCGGCAACAGGACGAATGGCCAGAAGTACGGATACACAAACAGCTACTTCATCGGAAAGAGTGGTGCTCTGGACTTTGACCGTTACACGGTCACTGACATGCACACAGTACACACTAACATCATTGTGAATAAGCACACACGGTTCAAGAATGGCCCTGTGGCAGTGAGCACAGTACAATATGAACAGTTTGAATCTAACAATGATGTTATCCATCTGGGATACAAGCAGTCAGGCGTCGTGTACACTAAGGACACCATAGCCAATATGAGTGTCGAGTATCACGAAGGCCGCATTGCTACGATGGTTGAGGAATTGTCAGAAGCAAGACTGAAGCTGCGCCGCTGGAAAGCCTTCAACAAGAAGGGGTGGAAATGATTACTGAAACAATCAAAGTAGGTTGGGAAGAGGCAGCATACGTCCATGCGAAGTCCTATGGGCATACTGGTAGCCTCAAAGCATTAATCAAGATCGCCCGCATTGGTTCGGGTGTTGACTATCTTCTCACGAAGGTTAAGTTGACTGACGCTGAGCGTGTGGAACTGAACGACATACTGAATGGTGAATCATGAGTGTAGCAATGCCTAAAATGGTCCTTAAGGGACTCGCTAAGCGTGTCGAACGTAACAGTGCTGCTATTGCTAAGTATCAAGCGATAACCGCACACTGGAAGGGTATCTCTGGATGCGAGAACTACTGTCTGTTCCTTGGTGGCTTCATAGCCCCTGATGGTACGAAGTACGACTTGTATCACTACCCAAATTATGATCTTCAATACAGTGCGGCCGTTGTGTATGGTGACGACCTTGGCAATTATCTGAGTGGGTTAGTCTGGTTAGACTGCCCTGAGTATTGTGAGCTTCTGGTTCGTGAAGCTAAGTGTGGGCTATTAACCGACAGGGACTACCTAACAGTAGGGAAGCAGGTGTTACTGAAATGAAGTGCAGAAGCTGTAGAAAAACAAGTGACGACGTTCAGGATCGCTGGTCCTTCGGTATCGAGGCTGGCAAACTGTGCACTCCGTGTTGCAGTAAATATCGTGACAACTGTGGTCTTGATGGTGGCCAAGGTCGCGTTGAAGACTTAGATGAATTCGAGCGTGGTGGGTACGACGCTATAGATGGAGAAGCATCATGAATGAAGAAATTATGCGTAATGCAGGGTTCAATACCGAGATGGACGCTGTGAATAAGGGTGTGTGTCCCTTTTGTAAAAAAGAGATCACAGCCTTCAGGGATGAACTGTCGAAGCGTGAGTTCACGATCAGTGGCCTCTGTCAGAAGTGCCAAGATGATATGTTTGGGGAAGGGTAATGAAAACTAAAATAGAATTACTTCAGGCCAAATATGATGAAGCATTGCGTGGCCAGTTGATGGTCCGTGATGCAATCTCATCAGAGTCAGATAGCCCTGAGCACTCTGTACAGATAGTTACAGAGATGCGGAAGCGTATTCATGACATGACGGACGCGAGCAAGTCTGATGGGAGACTGATATGTCTCAAGTGTGGCGAATTGGAAACAGCGTATGCACGGATCACTGAGCTTGAGAAGAAAAGTGCACCGATACTGTCTAAGAATCACGAACAGCACAACGCACTCACCCTCAAGGACGCAGCGATCAAAGCCTTACGTACTGAGATAGAAGTTTGGAAGGTCGACCTAGAAGCGGCCTATGGGGTTGTCGCTGAGCTTGAGAAGACAAACAATGCGATCAATAAGGATCGTCAAATGCAGGCTAATGCAATCATAACATACAATGCATTGCAGCGACGAGTGCATGACCTACGGTGTGCCATTGATGGTTTCATCGCAGCAGCTAAGCCTCATTCGGTATACCGTCGGATGTTTGAACACATGAAGGATGAATTACGGACATGAATGTTGAATCAGAACTCTTTCATCTGGTAGGAATCTTATTCCCAGACGGTGAGTACGAGGGTGTGTGGCGTAAGAACAAGGTCAGCTTCTTTATTGGTGACGTTGGGCTAGACATCCAAACAAGCCACCATCTGCATGACTTGAATGGGTCTGTTGATTCACACAAGTGCAAGGTGATCATTGAGGGTACAACTAGAAAGGTAATAGTAGTATGAGTGACACAGTAAATGACGTAGCTGAACGCTACGCATGTATACTTAAGCAGCGTGACGAAGAACTCACGAAACTTAAGAAGAAGCTAATTAACCTGCATTTGGAACACCGTGTGCTTGAGAAAGAACACTGCGACTTAGCGATGAGTCGTGCAAACAGTCGAAACAGGATGATTGTCCTAGGCTATGTGGTAACTGCATTCATTCAGATGCACCCCGATGCCCAAGGTGCATTCCAGTACATAAAACAGAAGGTAGCAGGAGAAGCACTATGATAAAGTATCTATCACCATCAGGTCTGAAGTTATTCGAGAAAGATCGCGAAGAGTTCTATCTGAACTACGTGGTCCGTCTTGAACGCGAACCCCAAACCATCCCAATGGCAATCGGTTCAGCGTTCGATGCGTACATCAAATGCAAGATCGCGGAAGACTTCGACCTTGAGTTCGACCCATTTGAAAAGGTGTTTGAAGATCAGGTTGAGTCACACTTGCGTGACACTGCACTGTCTGATGGACTCATCGCATACAACGGGTACATCCAGTCACGTGCTTATGACCGTCTCAAAATCCTAATAGCTAAGGCTGATAAGGTTGAGATGGAAGTGGCGATTCAGGCACCTGTTACTCATGAGGGTACGACAGTCACACTGATGGGTAAGCCTGACTTACTCCTGTACTTCGACGACTTCCATTACATCCATGACTGGAAAGTGAATGGGTTCTACAGTAAGTCTAAGACATCACCTAAGACATGCTTCGTGCATTGCGAGGACAGTTGGGTTGGCACACAGTCGAAGACTCATGGCACAATGCACAAGCGTTGTGTCTTGGTACCCCACCCATTGATTCCATATGACATCCATTGTATGTCGGACATCAATACTGACTGGTCTATTCAGTTGAGTATCTACTCATGGATCATGGGTTGTGGGATTGGATCTAAATTCCTGATTGGAATTGACCAGCTGGCAGGTAATCCAGCAAGGGTTGCGACGTTCCGTAACATGGCGAATGCATTCTACCAGAAGCAACTCTGGGAGAGTATTGTTACATGTTGGAAAGCATGTGAGAATGAAACCATCATACCTGCATCACGCGCTGCAGTGTTGGACAAACGCAAGTCACGGGAACTGTGGTAAACCAATGACCATTACAGTAATCATACTGTCGGCCTTGTGCCTGCTTCTAGGTGTCACGTGCCGTGCATTTATACGTATGTACGACATGTTGGATCACCTAGCGGCAGGCAACGAGGTTAAGTTGTACAAGTGGAATGATACATACTATGTAATCATCATGTGTCCTAGTGGCATGGTAACGAGCTGCAAGGACAAGAATATGTATCATGCAATCTACCAAGCGCATGTCTCTGTTGAGGATCATGGAGATAAGCTGTGACAGTATGGTATCATGTTGCAAGCCGCGAGGACATCAAAGAAAAAGAGATTGAAGGGAGCTAAGAAGTGGACGAACCAACAAAAGAACAGAAGAAGCTGGCAATAACACAGTCAATTGAGCATTGGACTAATGATCATCTGAAGTTACTACAATATGGTGGTGACGTTGACGACTTTGTTGAAGTGTTTAATGGCAGTAGCTGTGCATTGTGTCAACTACACTTCAGGGATCAGCGGGACTACAGCCATGTGAAACATAGTGCCTACGAACCCACGATTCAAGTACAGTCATGGTGCGGATTGTGTCCACTATCCGAGGGTGGCGATCATGGTTGTACTGAATGGTCAGCATTTGACAAGGCATTGACGGCTTACAAGTTAGGTGATGAGCGTCAGTTCATGGACGCGCGACAAGACATTCTGGATCGACTGGACGATTCATTAAAAGAACTAAATGCTGATTCCAGTATCAGCAAAGAAGAAGGTAAGTCATAATGACATTACAAGAAGCGATAGGTCGGTTGGACGAAGCATCACAAGAGGCATTGGCCGAGGACGGTGGTCTGCATCTGTGCATTGATGGTATTTACGTACCATACAAACGTGGCACAATGGTTGGTGGCCGCAACTTCCGTTGGTCAGAAGTCACGAAGGTTCGTGTCGGTCCACCAATTGAATCAACGATCACTGCCACTGTTCCATCAATGGGTCAGGACGAGGCCGTTGACTCACCACCGAATGATGCCATTCGTGATGATATAAATCCAGTACCTGCTGCTGTAGCTGCTGCGGCTTCAGACACTGCTACGTCAGTGATGCCACCATCTAAGCCTGTTGAACCAGTGGCCTCGGCTCCTGTTGGTAAGGGCTTTGCTCCTAAGGGCGAGGCTCCTGCTTCCATGGCAGGTGGTGAGTCTGGCACTGGCTCTGATAAGCAAGCCGCGAGGACATCAGAGGACACACCTAACGACACGCCAGCAACAGGCAAACCAGTTATTGGATCGAAGGCCTGGCGGAAGGGTTTGGCCAATGATTCGACATCTGGGCGTTAAAAAGAATCACGGTGGTGTCTGAATTACTGAACCACTGGTAACTAGTTCTTAATGCCTATATATACTATTTTATTATTATTATTATTCTATATATAGGAGTATTTAACTAGTTATCAGTAAACAGTTATGATTCAGTAATCCGTCGGAATCCCGCATCATGGGTATAATGGCCTCGAAACACCATAGAACGGTAAATAGATTATGGTAGCATTTGTATTCTCAGTTGTGTTATTATCCATTGTTATGAATATAGTAGGTCTATTTATTGGGAAGTGTATCATTTGGGCAAGACGAACACACCGCCGCCAGAGATCTGGGTAATCTCCCACGGATTGCTCATAATAGTTTAGGTT
>TARA_R110000765_G_scaffold10356_1_pt1 | contig 11895 bp, 16 predicted proteins | sample TARA_R110000765 | Tara Oceans TARA_R110000765 (sample SAMEA4398168) | marine metagenome | biome: Polar Biome; feature: [MES] marine water layer (ENVO:01000295) within the mesopelagic zone...; material: water (ENVO:00002006), including particulate matter (ENVO:01000060) such as...... | reverse complement strand
GCATGGAACTCCGCGGACCACGAATCTTTAAGCGCCTCGCGTTGGTGCTCAAACGGCTCCGTTTTAAATTTATACACTTTTGTTCTCCCTTGGGGTTGACTAGCTAACCGTATAGGAATATATAGGTCTTTGTCAAGGCCGTAACAAGGGTCTTTTAAAGAAGGAATGACGTATGAACGATATTTTCGATCTCATGGAGGAAGACTTTGAAAACACAATCTCCTCCGTCGAAAAGCTAGACAGCGCCGGTCTAAGCACTGTCGCCGGTCTAGCCAGAAAAATCAAGCACCAACAAGAAAAAGTTGAACGACTTGATCGTGAACTCAAAGATGAAAAGCAATCTTTACTTAAACTAACGGATGAAGATTTGCCCAGCACAATGGCAGACCTTGGTCTGACCAAGTTTTCCTTGGATGACGGATCAATGGTTTCTGTAATAGCGACCTATGGCGCAAGCATCTTAGTAAAGAACAGGCCTGTGGCTTACGAATGGCTGCGGGACAACGGTCACGATGACATTATAAAGAACATCGTGTCGTGCCAATTTGGTCGGGGCGAAGACGACCAAGCCAGCGCGTTTCAAGCGTTTGCAACGCAGCAAGGTTATCCTGCCGCGCAAGCGGAAAGCATTCACGCGGGTACACTCAAGGCGTTTGTTAAAGAGCGTATCGAAACGGGGGAAGATTTTCCCCATGATTTATTTGGAGCCTACATTGGGCAAAGAGCCGTTATTAAGGGAGCAAAATAATGGGAAAAGTAGCAAAGAAAGCTGAAAAAGAAATCGTGGAATTTGATGCAAGCATGTTTGAAGCCGACGCTGGCGTTGGTGTTATGGACATGGGTCAGGAAGATTTGGCGCTGCCCTTTCTAAAAATCATCAGCGGTTTGGACCCGTTGCTGGATGATCCTGACTTTAAGGGCCGGAAGGGCGACATCTACAATACTGTCTCCCAAAACTTCCATGCAGGCGCAGAGGGCGTCACCGTTATACCTTGCGTATACCAGCGCCGGTTTATCCAATGGGCTCCTAGAGGGGCCGGTACAGGCGCGCCTATCGCCGTCTTCGATCCCACTGACTCGCTGCCTATAGTCGAACGTAACCGTGAAGATAATCGCGACTACGTTGTGGGTGGCGATGGATCGTACTTAGAAGAAACACACCAGCACTTCGTGATTGTTTTAAATGCGGATGGCTCCGCGGAAACGGCGCTGATTTCAATGAAAAGCACCGCGCTAAAGAAAAGCCGAAAGTGGAACTCCATGATTCGAGCGCTGGTTATGGTGGGCAAAAATGGTCCTTTCACACCCTCCCGGTTCAGCAGTATGTATTTGATGAAATCGGTAAGTGAAGAAAACAGTAAAGGCAAATGGCACAATTGGGATATGTCCCGCATTGGGCCGGTGCCCGAGGACGACAAGGCTATATACCTGCGAGCCCGTGAATTTAGGGCCAGCATCTCGTCAGGCGATGTGGTCGTGAAACATCAGAACCAAAGCAATTCAACTTCCGTAAACGAAGACGAAGTGCCGTTCTAGTTTCACACGGGGCCGCGCTTTAGGGGGAAAGGTGCGGCCCCAACCTCGGGGAAAAAACATGTCAGTAAAAAAGTTTTCCGCCATCTTTGATGGTTTGGAAGAAGCCTATGGCACCTATAAAGTTGAAAAACAACAAGCCAATGGTAAAAATACCGGTAAGGCAGGTATTGTTCGCGAATCGCGGAACCACGATCTTTGGGAAGGTCACTTGTCAGGAACAGGTACGTCCGTTGGTATCATACCAATCAATGCGCAAAACAAGTGCAAGTGGGGTTGTATTGACGTGGATCAGTATCCGCTGGATCACAAAGTCCTCGTGGAGAAGATTAGAAAACTGCGACTGCCACTAATCGTATGCCGGTCTAAGTCAGGCGGCGCGCACTGCTATGTGTTCTGCACCGAATGGATCGAAGCCAAGGATATGCAGAAAACCTTGCGGCACATCGCTGCTGCAATCGGGTATGGCGATAGTGAGATATTTCCAAAACAAGTAAAGCTGCACCTAGATCGGGGGGATGTCGGCAATTTCCTAAACATGCCATACTACGATGCGGAGAACGGCCTTAGATACGGCATTCTTGATGACGGCACGTCGGCTAGTCTCGAAGAGTTTTTTGAACTGTATAAAGAATATGTGCAGTCGCCAGAAGAAATAACCAAGCTGCAAATACAGGACCACCACGTTAGAGGACCAATGTGGGACGGACCGCCGTGCCTGCAACACCTGTGCGCAGCGGTAATCTCAGAGGGCGGGCGGAACAACGGCCTGTACAACATAGGTATTTACCTGAGGAAAGCGTTTCCGGACAGTTGGGAAACAGAAATCCTGACGTACAACATGACCTATCTTGATCCCCCGCTGCCACTGCCCGAGGTTTCCATTGTTGCTAAGCAAGTTTCTAAGAAGGACTACTCCTATAAGTGTAATGACGCACCCATAAACGCCCACTGTAACAAGGAACTCTGTCACACAAGAAAGTTTGGCATTGGCGCAGCTATACAAAACGCCGCCGTGGGTAATTTGCGGAAGTATAACTCAACTCCACCCGTTTGGTTTATGGATGTAAACGGCGAACCGCTGGAATTAGATACAGACGGCCTGATGATCCAATTAAGTTTTCAAAAAGCTTGCATGGAACAGCTTAACTTCATGCCCCGTTCCATTGCTAAGCAACAATGGGAAGGTCGTATCGGCTCTATGATGCGGGAAATGCGGGAAAACGAAACAGCCATCGTGGAAGTCTCGCAGGACGCCAGCGTAAGCGGGCAGTTCTATGATTACTTGGAGGAGTTTTGCGCCCACCTGCAACAAGCAAAAGACAAAGAAGAAATCTTGCTTCGCCGTCCGTGGACCGACGAGGATGACAGTCTGACATATTTCCGGCTTAAAGACTTTGAGAACTTCCTGAAGAAAAATAAGTTCTTTGAATATAAGTCCCATAGAATAGCCCAGCGCTTGCGGGACATAAACGGTGAAAGCACACAGATATGGATAAAGGGGCGGAATGTCCGCGTATGGTCCGTTCCCGCGTTCGAGGGGGGTGACGTGGAGCTAACAACACCTCAGTTTAAGCCAAAGGAGAGCCCGTTTTGAGCACTGAACCGCCCGTCCGAAGCGTTCTTAAACGTATAAGAAACGCTGAAATAGTCCGGTTGATTGACGAAGACCGAGTAACCCAAACGGCAGTGGGCCGGTGGTTTGAGCTAAGCAAGCAGCGCGTACATCAGATATACAAGCGCGAAAAAGCCAAGCAAACCGATGTTTAGAATTTTTGGCCCGCCCGGAACAGGAAAAACTACTCGGCTACTTAATATGGTAGACGATGCCTTGCAGAGCGGGGTTAAGCCGGAACGCATTGCTTTCTTGGCATTTACAAGGAAAGCAGCCGAGGAAGCACGAGATCGCGCCGCCGTGCGCTTTAATCTAAACCCTAAAAAAGAGCTGTCATACTTTCGCACACTGCACAGCATGGCCCTGAATCTGTCAAACATTGGATCGGGACAGGTTATGCAGAGCGAAAACTATCGCGAATTATCCGATGCCATTGGCGTCTCGCTAGAAACACCAGCGCGGTCTAACTTCGATGATGACCTGCCGGTCTTGCTGAAAGCCAGCAATCCTATCTTGGGACTGATTAACCTTGCGCGCTTAAGAAAGGTTAGCCTGCGCGACCAATATAACGCAAGCAACCTTGCGTATGATTGGCTAACCATCAAACACGTTGACAGAAGCCTGACCAACTACAAAAGAAGAATGGTGATGTTCGACTTTACCGACATGCTGGAGAAGTTCGTACATGAAGGACACAATTGGTGCCCGCACTTTGATCTCTGCTTTATAGATGAAGCGCAAGACCTCTCGCCCCTGCAGTGGGACATGGCGCACTTCCTAGACGAAAAGTCCGAACGAATGTATGTCGCGGGGGATGATGATCAAGCCATCTACCGTTGGGCAGGCGCAGATGTCGATGCGTTTATTAATCTAGACGGCCCGTCCGAAACCCTGACAAACTCCTACCGAATTCCGTTTAAAGTCCACCACGTGGCCGAGTCCATAGTAAAAAGAATCGATCGCCGGTTTCCTAAACAGTACGACCCTAAACAGGAAGAAGGTAACGTCGAATATAGGCATATGGTCGAAGACATCGATATGTCCAAAGGAACGTGGCTTATCCTCGCCCAAGCAGGGTATCAACTGCATCCCGTGGCAACAACACTGCGGTCCTTTGGTCACTTGTTTAAGTATAACGGAGCGCGGTCCATCTCCATAAAACTATCCGACGCCGTTAATGGGTGGGAACAATTGCGCAAAGGTGAAAAGATCACCGGAAAAACAGCGCGTAACATGTACAGCTATATGTCCACAAAAGACACCATCAAGACAACGCGGCATGTCGCAAAGGGCTTTAAAACATTGTCAGGGCTGGAAGACACGGACATGGTTAACATGCAAGACCTGTCTGTTAACTTCGGACTGCTTGCCGGTATTGAGCTAAAATGGCACGAAGCTATGGATAGAATACCGGAAAGAGATCGCGCATACATTATCGCGCTGCTTAGACGGGGCGAGAAGTTTAACGGCGAACCCCGTATTACAGTGTCCACAATCCACGGAGCCAAAGGCGGAGAAGCCGATAATGTAGCGGTGTTCACGGACCTGTCTCCCGCAGCCGAGCAACACATGAGACATGCGCCGGACGACATGCACCGCGTGTTTTATGTAGCGGTTACCCGTGCGAAAAAGAACCTATTTATAATTGAATCACAAGATGCAACGAGGAGCTATGACTTATGAACTGTTGGCATTGCAAAACAGAGCTAATTTGGGGCGGTGATAACCAAATAGAAGACAGCGACGAATTCGTTATGGAAACAAACCTGTCCTGCCCTAACTGCAACTGCTTGGTCTACGTTCTAATGGCCAAAGAAAAGGGGGAAGTAAAATGAAGCCGCCATCCGATTTTAACGTAAAGATTTCTATTCGAAACGGGCGACTCTTGGATGCTATTCGAGAAGACTATGTATCAGTGGCCGAGATGTCCCGAAAAATAGGGGTGCCGTCTAGCACAATCTGCGCATACATCAATATGCGACAGACCCCCCTTAACAATAAAACAGGGGATTGGAAGGACTCCGCATTGAATATAGCGGGGGGAGTGAGTAAAAACCCCTCAGACCTCTGGCCCGAACACCTGCAAACCGTCCGCCTGACGCAATCAACAGGGGAAGTCTCCTTAAGTGGCGATGAGGTCAAGTCAATCAGGGGAGATGCCGATGCTTCCAAGCTCCTTGTACACAGCCAAGTGTTACAGAATATATCCGATCGCCTTTCCTCTCGGCAGAGAAGGGTTTTGAATTTAAGGTATGGTTACGGCGGTCAATTCACCCTTGACGAGTGCGCCAAGGATATGGGGCTCTCTCGGGAAAGAATTAGACAAATCGAGGCCTCAGCTTTCCGAAAAATGAGAAGAAGAGCGGATATCAAAGGCCTCACCCTGAATTCAATACGAACAAAAGGCGGCCTGTTTGAATGAAACGGGAAGATATTTTAAAAAAAAGTGCAGAGTTAATACACGGGCAACGCGCAAAGGACTATGGTGAGGCGCTGGATAACTTCGAGCGCATTGCTACAGGATGGAACGTCATTATGAATGGGGCTTTGCTCTCGGATGGGTATCTGACAGCAAAGCACGTTGCACTTATGATGGATTGGGTAAAAACAGCCCGATTATTGAGTAACTTAGACCACGACGACTCGTGGATAGATAAATGTGGGTATTCCGCTTTGGGCGGCTCCTTTCCGAAAGAAAAATAATGAAAATAGAACTAGGATCAGCCGCCGTAACTTCAGAATGGGTTCCACCCGCAGAACTTCCAAACCTAACAGAAGCTAAAACAATCGCCATAGATGTCGAAACGCGCGACCCGAACCTAAAGAAAATGGGCCCCGGATGGGCCCGAGGTGATGGGGAAGTGGTGGGATATGCCGTGGCAACAGCGGATTGGTCAGGGTATATCCCAATCCGGCACAAGGGCGGGGGCAACATAGACGAAAAACAAGTCAATAAATGGCTCAAGAAAGTCTTTGATTGCCCCGCCGATAAAGTCATGCATAACGCTCAGTACGATCTAGGCTGGATTAAACGCATGGGCTTCGACATGAAGGGCCGTGTGATCGACACAATGGTGGCAGCAAGCCTGCTCGATGAAAACCGCAGGAGCTATGGCCTAAATGCCCTGTGCTACGAACTGCTCGGTGTTGCCAAGTCAGAAAAACTACTGCACCAAGCCGCCGCAGACTTCGGAATCGATGCAAAAGCAGAAATGTGGAAAATGCCCGCCATGTTCGTAGGACCATACGCGCAAAATGATGCGGAGATCACCCTAGAGTTGTGGAACTTCCTGTCAGTGCAACTAAAACAAGAAGAGTTGACCGCCGTAGCCAACCTAGAGTTGGACTTACTGCCCTGCCTCGTGGAAATGACTTGGCGCGGCATCCGTGTGGATATGGACAAAGCCGAAATAACGCGGAACGCGATCCTTAAACGAGAAAAAGCCGTCCGCAAAGAAATAAAACGTGTCGCAGGAACCGACGTGGAAATTTGGGCCGCAGCTTCCATTGCTAAAGCCTTCGATGAATTAAGTATATCCTATCCAAAAACTGAAAAAGGTGCGCCGTCGTTCCGAAAACAATTCCTGTCAGAGCATCCCGAAAAACTACCAAAACTAATCGTGGAAGCGCGTAACCTAAATAAAACATCAGGTACGTTCATAAACAATATCTTAAACTTCTGTAATGCAGACGGACGTATCCATAGCCACATAAATCAAATCAGATCAGATGACGGAGGAACCGTCTCAGGACGCTTCTCCATGAATAATCCAAACCTGCAACAAATCCCCGCCCGCGATCCCGAAATTGGGCCAATGATCCGGTCCCTGTTTCTGCCAGAAGAAGGAGAACAATGGGCCGCAGTCGATTACTCCCAACAAGAACCGCGAATCTTGGTCCATTACGCCAGCCTGTATAGTGATGCGCGGTCCGGTGGAAAACTCGGGGGCATTGAGGAGTTTGTAAAAAGCTATAATGACGATCCGCGGACCGACTTCCATTCAATGGTGGCAGAAATGGCAGGCATCCCGCGTAAACAAGCGAAGACCGTGAACCTCGGTATTATGTACGGCATGGGCGTAGCAAAACTCGCCGTAGAGCTTGATCTACCGCACGATGACGCCAAGGCCCTTATACAACAGTACCATGACCGTGTGCCGTTTGTCCGCGGGCTAATGAAAGGTGTGCAGAACCACCTTAACCAAGAAGGCAGCGCGGGCCACGTAAAGTCCCTGATGGGGCGAAAGTGCCGGTTCGATTCATGGGAGCCCGACCTGTACGGAATGTACAAAGCTCTGCCTTACAAAGAGGCGCGAATAGAACACCCCATTGGCAAGCTAGTCAGAGCATACACCTACAAGGCGCTAAACCGGCTAATCCAAGCGTCCGCCGCAGACATGACCAAGAAAGCCATGCTGGATTTATACCAAGAGGGCTATCTTCCCATGCTGCAAATCCACGACGAACTAGCCATGTCAGTAAGGACTCTCGAAGAGGCGAAAACAGTTGCCAACATCATGGAGAATGCTTTACCATTGGAGGTGCCTAGCCTTTGCGATGTCGAGATTGGACCTAGCTGGGGCGAGGCACGATGACACTCCTCTTTCTGTCAACTACCCCCGCTTGGCTAGGTTTTGCACTGCAATGGCGGGGGCTTTTTTAATCGCGCTAACCGGGTTAACGCGATTTTCTTTTTTTAGCACGATGAAGGCGGTCCGGGGCTTTTTTTGTTGACACCTCCCATATAATCCCGTAATAGGTAGGTGGTAAGTTCCACGTTAAGTTAAGCCCACGGTCTATGATTCTAGTTCATGTAAAGTCACGCCGTGGGCCGACACTCCTCCCCCCTCCGCTGGGCTAACTGTGACTTGGTAGCCTCACGTCACGCCTCAACGTCTCCAGCGGGGGTTTTTTTATTGCCTTTTGGACAAACTCCTATATAATCCCAGAAACACGCACAAAAGGCCCGCTTATGGATACCAGCAAATGGAAAAGCGTCCTCGTACCAATCGAGGTGTATACAGAAATAAAAAAACTGTCCAAAATCGAAGGGCGTACAATCAGTGGACAACTGCGCCATATGTTTGACCAATACGCAAGACTGAAATCTACCCAAACTAAACTGAAAATGTGTTCCTAAGCGCTTGACGTAAGCGACTATATGGGATAGACCGTGGCTAGTCTTCCTTCACGGTGGATATGTTTGTTCTCCAAATAAACAGGAACCCTAGGCCTAGGTCTAGGGTTTTTTTGTTGACTACATCCCATATGTTCCTATACCTTGGCGACAGACTACCCAATAAGGACCACAAACCCGTGCCAAGACCGGTGTACGAAACACAACAGTCGCTGTCCGCGGAGCGGGAAACCATTGCCGAACACCCGTACTTCGGCTCCTTCCAACACGTTAAATTGCCGCTTCAATACAGAATGGACTTCGGATGCGTCGATCACACCGGTCGAATAAAATGCTTCGTCGAAGTCAAAACACGTACCACTCCAAAACAACATTACAGAAACTTCATCATCTCCCTCTCTAAAATAGTCGCGGCCAGCGCCTATGAACGGTGTGGAATACCTACTTACTTGCTGGTAAAATGGACCGACAGTTCAGGATGGATCAAGCTGGAGGAACAAAAGTGGGAAGTGAGATTCGGAGGGCGACAGGACCGCGGCGATTGGCAAGATATGGAACCCCTTATAAATATCCCCGTGGAACAGTTCAATTAGGAGAACAATTATGACACCCAACGAACTTCAGGCCCTGATGAAAATCCTGCCAGAACGCTGCTCGCCCGCAAACCTGACAGCGTTCATCTGTCGAATCATCGTCGCCTACGATATGACCGGAAATTGGCCCGAAATCATGCTCGCTACAACTGTTACCCTCGGCGAATTCAAAAGCAGCCAAAACGATGAGGCCATCACAGATGCAAACTCCTTCCTCGAAAGAATAGTCAATGAAAAAAACGCTTAATCCTGCTCAACAGGAAGAACTGAAATACCTGCGCCAAAAAGTGGATGGATGCCAAGACGAACGATTTAAACAAGAGCCCAGCCCAAACGCAAACCAAAACCTCATGGCCGCATCCGAGGAACTTACTCGGTATGTCTCCGAACTTAGAACGCTCGGGTATTACTTGTAGTTGACTTTGTCGCATATGAGTGGTACGGATTTAAATGCAGATTTTAATCCGTTTGGGAAATAGGAGAACGAACATGATTGACGACTATATACCACCCGCGGAATACTTCCAAGATTACAACTTTGTGATCGAAAAAGATGTTCCACTACTGCCCGCCATGAGAGGTATCCCAAGAAGCCACCTGCGGCTGATGGTCGAAACTATGGAAATAGGAGACAGCTTCGAATTCAGAGGAACTCTAGAAGAAAAAAACAGGCTTGCCCCAGCAATCCTTAGCGCAGCTAGAGCGGCAGATATGAAAGCTGTCTTCCGTAAGCAGGCAGAAGGAGTGTGGAGATGCTGGAGAGTGGAGAACGAACATGATTGACCAAAAACGAATTTGGATCGAACTAGATAAAGCAGAAAGCGTAGAAGAAGCCCAAGAAAACTGCGATGCCGTAAACAAAATGTTGGCAAAACTCGGAGTAAAATTCCCATGCTTCTACGCGTCCAAAGAACAACGTTACGCGCGAACATTCTATAACTTCAGCGATGGACCAGACGGAACGTTCACCGAACTTGAAGATAGAGGCAAATGGATGAACCTCGACTTCCTCGCTAAGGAGAACAACAATGTTTAATGAAGACGCCGAAGGTTACCACAACGCCGTCGAAGATTGTGGAGAAGACGTGGATCACGGACCCTATCGGTCCTACACCTTTCCTAACGGCTGGGTGATGTACACGTATTACGAATGTGTAGGACTCGTCTCGTTCCATGATGGACGGGAGGAAACGTGATGGGAGTTACATCCATGCTCGACAGAGTCACAGCGCAAGTGGAAATTATCACAACCGAACGGGGTGATACCTTCGATACAACAGACGTACATCGACGCCAAATGCCGCATCGGATGTTGGCTATGGCAACCTTCTTTTGGCAAGCAGATGAAGATTGGATCGACTTTACACAAAAAGTTACACGATGTGCAGACAAAATGTTCGCAGAATTCGATGATGGAAATACCGTCACTCAGTACATTCAACTCAAAACAGGGGGGAACCTGTGAACGGTTCTTAGCCCAAAAAAGGTAAAAAGGGAGGAATTGGCAAAAATAAAAAAAGCCCCGAAAAAAGGCCGATGCTGTAACCCCCCACAAATAAACAATAAAAAGAAAGAAAGACCGCGTATCACGGACCACGGTTCGCGCCCTCCCCTATATGGGGCAACTGAGATTATAAAAAAAAAAAAAACAAAATCTCAAAGGCGGGAGGGGCGGGAGGTTTGGGAGGTTTCTTATAAGCAACTGAAATGAAAGAAAAAAAACGGGGTCAAAACCTCCCACATATCTTCCCACCATACCAAAGTGTGGTGGGAGGTACTACCAAAGTAGGGGGCAAGAGATCGCGGACCACGGTTCAGAGCCTTTTCACGTTAAGCGCTCTCGTTTTTTAAAAAATATAAAACTAAATTCTCTGGCGTATATACTCCTGTTTGGTGTAGGCTTGCCGTAGTTAACGCTTCGGGAATCACTATGTCAAAGAAAACAAACGCTCAGCTAGATCAGTTACCTAAGCCCCTCCGTATTCGACCGCGGCCCGTTCCCAAAGGTCACAGCGGACTAACCCCCGAGGAAAAAGAAAAGAACCGGAGCGATCCTCGAGGCGGTAAGTACGCTACCGTAAACAAGCCACTGACCAGAAAGCAAGAACTTTTTGTAAAAGAGTTGGTCAGCAATGACGGGTTGATTACACAAAAGGAAGCCGCCATCCGAGCAGGCTACCCTGCGAGCTCTGCACATACCCGTGCTTATGAATTGACTAACCCTCACAAGGCCCCTCATGTTGTGGGGGCGATTAAACGTTACAGGGCCGAGATGGACGAGCGGTTTAACATAACCTATTCTCGACACCTCCGTGACCTGCAGAAGATACGCGATGTGGCTTTGGAAAACGGGGCGTACAGCGCCGCTGTTCAAGCTGAGTATCGAAGGGGGCAGGCACAGGGAGATATATACGTCAGCAAGTCGGAGATACGCCACGGGAGCATCGACAGCATGAGCAAGGACGAAGTCTTGAAAGCTCTGCAGGAAATGAAAGAGATCAATGGCCCTGACGTTATCGACATTACCCCAGCCGAAGATGAAGACGGAAGCGGCGTTCTATCAGCAGATGAAAAAGGCGGCGAAAAGGTTTCGTCCTGAGCTAAGCCTGACTCGAATAGAAAATTGGGCTGGACAGGGTATACCCGATCTTTTGATTTGCGATGAGGCGGGCCAATTTCACTTTGTTGAATTAAAGTTTTGTAAGGCCAACGCTGTTAATCTGAGCCCGCATCAAGTGTCTTGGTTAATGCGGCACCGCCAAAGCAGTAGTTGGATTTTGATCAAGCGACAGCGCAAGCCCGAAGCAACGCCGGAAGTCTTTGTGTACAAAGCCCATCAGGCTATAGACGTTAAAGCAAACGGGTTGAAAACAGACCCTGTGTACGCTGGACAACATCCCTTTGTTTGGACGGACGTTTTAGGCTTGATTAGTCCCATATAATCCCATATGTTAATGAGATTAGTAAATTGGAGAACAAGCTATGGGATTAGATATGTATTTAACGGGGGATAAGCA
>TARA_R110000765_G_scaffold75446_3_pt1 | contig 11896 bp, 11 predicted proteins | sample TARA_R110000765 | Tara Oceans TARA_R110000765 (sample SAMEA4398168) | marine metagenome | biome: Polar Biome; feature: [MES] marine water layer (ENVO:01000295) within the mesopelagic zone...; material: water (ENVO:00002006), including particulate matter (ENVO:01000060) such as...... | reverse complement strand
GACACGCCGTGACTGTAAAAGAACAGAGGCCACATTGCGAAATTCTTGCCCACACTAAATGCAGTAAGGGCTGTATCGCGAGGCATAGGTTGTTGTTGCTCTATAGTAACATGAAGCTCACCAAACGCCCTCTTAAATGATTTAAACAAACCCCAGATGGCCGCCAGGTCTGCGTGAGTACGGTAACTCACCTTACCCTTCTTCTTGGTCTTCACCTTCAGTGTAGGTATATCAACCGCTATCGACTTCGAGTTGTTACTAGGGTGTAGGAAAGAGACAGCACCAGTGGCACCAGGGTCAATACCTAAAAAAATAGGTGAGCCTCCCCTCGCACTACGCGAGGGAAGGTTTCCCATAAATAATTCTATTTCTTGCAACGTTTCGTCATAACTCATATTACGCGCTGTCCTCGTTTTCTGCCGCGGGCAGGCTGAGGTCGAGATTGTGTTGGCGGCTCCGCAATTGGCGGTTCCACCTCAGGTACATGTGCTGGTGTATCCACTTGTGTTGGTCGCGAAGACGTTAGTGGCTGCCTTGGCGCTTCTTCTACAAGCTTCGACAGCACCTCATTAGCGCCTGCCTCAATCTCAGTTTCAGTCCTTGTGCTATCAAATACGTCTGAGGAAGCCTCCGAGCTTCCGGGTGCTAGTGTGGAGTTGTCTCTAGTCGCCTGGGACCTGAACTTCTGCATCAACAAGTGAGAGCAGTAAGCATCATAGTCCGCCTGATGAAACCTGTGCGAGTCCTCCAACTTACCTATTAAATCATAATATTCCAAACAATACTTTAAATTCCAGCTAAGCCCTCTAACTCTAGCGCCAATAACTCGGTTGAAGTAGGACTTAAGGCTATCCGCGTCTTCCGGAATAGATTTCCAACGCTGTGAAGCATAGGATAGATCCTTCGAGTCAAATAATCTAGTGGCCTTAAACAGAGCGCCCGTATCCCACAGCTGGTTGGACTGCATAAAGAACGGCTTATTGATAAACCGGTTAAAGTTACCCCTGATCATACGTTCTTCTGCTGTCCTACCGTTGTGCGCTACGTAAGGCAAGCCTCTGTCGCTCCACGTACTAAATAGCTTGTCGTAAAACCTGAAAGCTTTTAGTGGAGATATGCCTTCTTCTTGCATAACCTCCCACGTTACTCTCCAATCGCTCCCCATCCTAGATCTAATATTATCTAACTTGTACCGCAGGTTGGACGAACTAATGCCCTCATGCCTTGTCCAGTCAAGCACTACGTTCATACGGTCAACAACCTCGCCGTCCTGAACCATAATATGACCTATCTCTACTATCAGGTCGTCACGTTCGTTTCCCCCTGTATACTCTGTATCAATACAGAGATAAGTGTTAGGGAATACATGCCCATAATTATCCGTAAACGACGGCCCCCACTCATTAGCTATCATCAACCGTTCCTTCGGAGGATTAAACTCTATTTACTCTTACCTAGCAGCGCAGAAAAGGCTGACGTAACTCGCGAAGCGTACCCGTTAACCTTACGACGCCACTTAGGCACACGTAACATAGCCAGGCACTTATCCCCTGCCTCTGTAAGCTCTCCAACCCTTAAGGCTGGGCCGTCCTCATCGAGAGTAGCCTCGCGAATACCCCTATGGGCAATACCGGCGACTACAGTGCCCATTACAGCTAAGTACGCTGCCTGAGCCAACGGCTTGCATTCAAACCAGCCAGCCGCCTCCATGCCTTCGTGCATCGTTGCTTCCTTGTCCGTGGCGGCTGAGCCCACATAACGACAAAAAGACGCACAGGCCTCGCCTAGGTCGTCCATAGTGATGTGGTTGTCCGCAAGGTGTGCATCTAACTCATCCCATGTCCCGTCCTCCAAGCGCGCAGCTACAAGCTCTAATATATCCTTGTAATTATGAGCTAAGTCTCGGTTAATGTTGTACAGCCTAGGGTCGTTTTCACTGAGCCTAGCCTGTAATAATCCACTACTCATGTGTACCTCTCAATTCTTTTTACTTTTCCTAAGTTCCGCCGCGCAGTTTACGCAGCAATTACCGGCACCTACTGGGTCAAAATAAGCCCGCTGTCCGCAGCGAACGCAGGAAGCAATCTTATATGTTTTAGCGTGGCATGCCGCACCGCACTTATCTTGTCCAATGTAGCATGTATGGCAAGTTTGCGCAGAAGAAAAACCCTCTGGACAAACATATCCATCGTCAACCCGGGATCGCCGCTTAAGTAATTCCCGGTTATGTGACGCCATGCTAGATGAAAACTTAATCTCTTGAAAGTTAGGCTCATCCTGAGACCTGTCTGGATCTATTACAGCCAAGCAACGCATCCCTATGAGCTGCCTGGCGTCATCGTAAGGATACTTGGCCGTACGTTTAGATCTACTGCCAGCGCGGCGAGAGAACATAAACCCGTGACCACTGTCGTCCTTCCTATTAGCCAGGAACGCTAGCTTACGTGGCGACCAGTACTGCTGCGACCTTAGAGGACACGCGGAGCCAGCTAAAAACTGAAACACCATGCTGTAAGTCAAGTCCTCGTACTGCCGCAGCAACGTTACCTCTAGTATCTGCACAGGCACAATCTCCTCACCCTGCTGGCTATTCCACGGGTGACAAGGGCTGCCGGCGTGCAGAAGAGGCAAGTTACCTGCCAGCCTCCATGCTGTGTTGAACAAGGCCTCGCGGTCTGGTGTCTCTCCTATTAACTCAAAGAGAGACTGAAACAACAAGGTTCTTGGTATGGTGTTAGGTAAGACTCTGCACACGCTGTCCACTAGATCATTCAGTACTTCACTTGTAATCTTAAGGCCAGCAAAGTGACCAAGCTCCGCGAATAAACGATTGCGCCGGCGCAATACCTGTCCGGCGGGGTATCTAGCTTCAGCTACTAAACTCATTGCTAGGTTCTCCCACCGCCTCGGCCGATACAGGCTCAGAGGCGCCCACCATTAACTCAGCCTTAAGCGAGTCAACCGTTCGACCTAACTCCACCAGGGCTTGGATCACAGCAGCGCCATGCAAATCCCCCAAGGCGTTAGAAATAACCTCCTGCGCGTCTTCTTCTAGCTTAGATAGGTCCGAAAACGACTTTACCTCGTCTTTTCCGTTGTACGAGCTACTGTAAGACACAATAGGTAACGCACGTCCCTCCTCGGAAAATGTAGCCCAAGAGGCTATGTTCCGCTTCAGCATCAAAACCTCGTCCTCAATCTTCTCTATACTTACTGTAATTGCGTCCACAATTATGTTCCTTTCTTCCGTGCGAATGAAATACCTGCGTACACACGATATGCCTCGTCCCCATCCTCGGACAAGTCATGCCGCTCTACGCCCAGTACCATCACAACATGCGTGAATGGTCGTTTAATTAATGTTATAGCCTGCATACCTAGCTGTAGCCCGAATCCAAACAGCCCGGAATCAGGCTCCTTGCCTGACTTATATCCGAACACCGGAATACGAACCTTATCTCCGTTCTCCGTGATAGACCAAGTATCCTCCTGGGAATTCACAGGCGACGTTAGAGTGCTATACACGTATGTAGGGTCATAGTCCATCAAGAAGATAGGCTGCACACCTGAGTGCACGTAGTCCTCCACCTCAATAAACTTGTTAACGAACGTTATCATACTTATACATCCTTATATCAAACTGGTGATGATCCTGATTGTCAGGACGAACACCATAAAACTGCCAAGGATAAACCTCCTCGGAAGTCTTTTTTCCTAAACCACGTCGGCCTTTACGACCGCCCTCGTTGACATGCACAACACCCGCGCGATCAACCTGCTTGTAACAACAGTCAGCATGACACTGAGCGTCGCTTTTAAAATCGTGCATAGTAGCACTTTGCTGCCGGCACAACTCGCCAAGTATTGAGTCCCCTCCGTTGTGGTAAATCTCCGGGAAAGGGTAATCCCACTTCTGTAAAAACTCTGACTGTGCTAACCACCAGCCACCTGTTATAAACGTAAAACGATGGCGGCGCTGTATGTGCTGGTCGCGGTACCACGGTTGAGCCCTTATGCCCTGCCATTGATTACCCCTGGCACCTATGACGTGCTGTAAGCCCACCACAGTAGCCATGCGACTAACGTTATCCACCTTATCCCACCACAAGTCCGTTACACCAGCGTCCAAATAACTGTCGTCGTCAAACCACATGATGCCCTCAGACCCTGCTAAAGGAGACGGCTCTTCATACAGCATACGACGCATTAGCGGGTATTTGCCGACATTCTTGTTATTAACTTCCTGGTAAACGTACACCGGGCATAACTTAAAGCTACCACACCACTGCATGACACGAGAAAAAGAAACATCCGAAACGGCGTTTAACCCGATCCGGATGTCCTTAATTCTGGAATTAAACTGAGAGTAGATAGAATCTAAGGTCTTACCGATTAAATCGGGATAATCCCCATACGTCATAGTACAAATAGACCACATACAATCCTCTAATCTAGCTTTCAGCCTCTGCTGTGTTTGTCATGATAGAAGCAACTCGCGCTCGCCCGGCACCGAGTGCCTCTCGGAAATCCGCTACAGCTGCCGCAGTAGAGTCTAACACAACTAAGGTGTTATCTATGTTCTCCAAGAACTTATCTGTAGCCTCATTTGCTGGTAACTCTTCAAACCGGGACAGTACGTCGTCGTCCAGCGCATCTAAATAGCGTAGCAGTTGCTGAGAGCTTGTATAACTCTTCTGAACTACAGACGTAAGCGTGCTGGGTACAGACGGATTCCGACCACCTTTGCGCACCACGCTAGTCTGGACGCTACCTCGAATCTCCGTGGCCAACTCCTGCGCTGACCAACTTTCTTCGCGGGTACGAGCCAAAAGAGACTCTCGCTGCGTATCGTCTTCAATCCTACGTAAAGCTTTGAAATGCTCAAACGTTAGATCCTTCCCGTTCGGAAGTGGTAGCTCCGCTTGCTCTAGTACGTAATCGCGGTCAAACGTTAGTGCTGTGTTTCTCCACTCACACAACTTATTAACGTTATCAATACCCCAATAACTTGCAAGCTTTGTAACTTCCCCTTTACCGTCCATCGTCTCATCCGAGAGAATGTCGTTAATCAGCGTACCTAAGTCGTAGTACAACAACGTACCTACGGCCTGTAATTTCTTCAGCTTATTACCACCTTGAATGGCTAACGAGCGGGTTTTCTCCTCCATGCTCGCAAGTAAGTCCTCTCGGTCCTTCTCTGTGGCTGCTAATCCTGTAGTTGATAATGCTTTATTCGCCATGTAAATCTCCTAAACTATGGGTTTGCGGGCTCCCAGTGGACGCCCTTAATAATATGATCCAGTAACGCCATAAATGGTTGAACCACTAGCGTCATGGATTTGACTTTCCCTCCTTGGTACAAATGACAACCTGCATTTGGTGGCAGGTATGTTTGCCATTCTCCATTGTGGACAATTAATCCCTGCGCAAATCCTTTGCGCGGAAACACCATCCCTAACACACGAGAGCCATCTCCGCCAAATACTTCTGACTGGTGCTTGGCTAACTCGTCCTCATAAAAACGCATGAACGGAAGGCCTGTAAACGACTTAAACCACATAGGGTGAATACCCTTAGGGTGTCGATGCATGGGCTGCTCGCCAGGTAGTGTGCTGGCGGACAGCAGCATCGGAAACGTCGGGAACCTGTCGTTGAAGTTCTCAAAAGACAAGGCCGACCCTCCTTCCTGTGCTCTAAGCTCCCTAAGCACATGCGTGCCAAGCTTAAGGCGCCGGACCGCGTACTCTACGCGCGCCGACTCCCACTTTGCAATCTTAACTGCCGAATCATCATAATCTGGCAGCGACAGGGGTGATAATGGGTGTTCTTCGCTCATCGTAGTTTACTCTGCTCGGATTTAACTTGATTCTCGTAATCTTCCCCTAAGGACATGGTGCGCCGGACCTCTATACCGAGGGCCTTACGCAACAGTGTCATAACCCTAGGGTTATTATGAATCATCTCACCAACCTCCGGCCAAGGCAAATAATCGTCCTTACCCATGCCCAGTAGTGGAGAGCTAGCCAGGCACCCGATGTCTGCGGCAGGTGACTTGAAGGTCATCTTCCAGCCCAGCTTCTTAAGCTTAGCACCCTCGGGACCACGACCATTAGTTTGTATGTCGTACAGCATTGCTACTGTGCTCCAATTCCAGTCCCAGACCCTAAGGTCGTCAACCTTCTCACCATCGTCGTCGAACTCCGTCCACCAAAGCAGGCGTGTACGAATTCGCCGGTTTGTAGGTGCTAACGAGTTCTTAGCGCAGGTGATCCGAATGCCGATCCCTTCAAACATACTGTTAGCGATACGCTTAGACCAGACACTGGTGCGTAGCTCATACGTCTCAATAAAGTTAAAGCGCTCACCACCTGGAGTATAGTCAGATTGTCGACCTGTGTCGTCAGTCCTCTCCTTTAGGTGATTAACAATAACTAAACTGAACGGCCAATAGTCAAACTGACCGCGTATGCCTGACAGGTAGATGCTATTCTTTAAGGCGTTAATAGGGTGCTGCCGGTTGGCGTGCCCTTCCTTAAGTATCTTCTCCTGCACTTCTTCGCTACTAGCACCCGCCAAACTATCCAGCGAGAACACGACAGGAACAACCCTGCCAGGCCCAGGCTCTGCCGCCGTGCCGGTTAGAATCTTCTTCCACTCCTGAACGTAGAAAGTCAAACGGTCCTGCCAATCCTCTACCGACTTACATCGGTTGTAATGAAAGGCGCGATCGTCGTCGCCGGAGCGCATGATACTTCTACACAGCTCAGGGTTAAATTTAGACTCAGTATCTAAACAAATACTGCGCCCTCCGTACTCGTAGAACCACCGGAAGATTTCGTAAGCCAACGTGGACTTACAAGTACCCCAGCGGCCGGCAATCTGAGTCACAGAAGATAGCGGAAAAACGCTATTGCCTGTCATGTACTCGAGAGCCAAGCACGGAAGCGGAATACCGACTACAACAGAGGAAAAGTCCTCGCTGCTGCCGAACACAGATTCCGTGTTAAACTTATTCTTTGCGGTCTCCATCATGCCGTCCATCATCGAATCCAACGCGCCGGTGCGATTTGCCGAATTCCATCTCTCCTTAAGTGCATTCCTACGCTTTCCGGATATGACGTGCTTCTTGCCTACGTACGCATGATCTTCCGGAATTGCAGGAGCTGCCCTCGCAGGCTCCGTAGCCGCAATATCGTCTGCAGCCTCCGGCGATGCCAACACCTCGGCCAAGCCACTTAGCTCGCTGTCCAAGGTGTCCGTGTTCTTTTTAGCCACTTTCTTTTTAGCCATCTGTTCTTGCCTTAATAAAGAAGCAGGGAGACCCTTTGCGGGATCCCCCTGCTCAACCGTAATAAATATCAACTCGGCTTATTACATTTAGCTAGGAGGATTAAGCTTTCGGCGCGGACTTGTCCGCTTAGCCGAGTTAGCCAAAGCCTTACTAGCCTTAGATAGGCTGTCACCCATAGAAGCAGAAAGCTCGTCTGCCTCTGTGTCAGGGTCAAAATCAGACGAGGCTGACGAGTCCTCTTCAAAAGACTCCTCTGGTACAAAAGACTGCGCGAATTCAGCGAACTCGTCGTCGCCTTCCGCGGTCAAAGGAGTGCCAGGAACCTCTTCGGCCTCCAGCTCTCCGCCAAAGTCCTCGCCAAAGTTAGGATCATTGTCCCCTGCTACGGCAGCCTCAATATGAGGACTCGGAGCAGGTTCAGGTGCAGGTTCCGATGGCACAACGTCAGGCATTGCAACCGTCGTTCGCTGCCCAAGAATGCTGCGAACTTCGTCAAACTCCAAGTATTCCGGGTGGCTTGTCCATGCGAACTTAAGCAGGTCCGGGATATCTACAAAGCCCTTAGCGATCAATACAGCCTCCTCCTCCACCGAAACTTCGTGGAGAAGAGTGGTGTCTTCGTCGTCGCCATCTTGAGGCCATGGGTAAAGATTCTTAGCAAATATCTGCTTTGTATCTTCCGGAGACAGGTCACCTTTGTAGGTAGTACCGTCAGCTGACTTGTAAGTTCGACTTACAGACACGTGGTAGCTCGAGAAATCCGTAGGCGCAGGTACATGCCCATTCCAGGTAGAATGCTCATGACTAGGCGGCTGGTACTTCTCAGGATTAAACATGGTAAATATTAAACCACCATCTACGCCTCCCGTTTCCTTGTTGTATACACCACAAGGATCACCATACTTGTAAGAAACAGCAGGATTAGCGTCTTCATCGCCAGTCCACTCTTCCTTCAAGGTCTTACAAAGGTCTAGTACCTTCTCCCCTGCGTTACCCGACATCCAGGCCACAACTAAAGGATCACTCTCGCCTAAGCCAAACGGGACTCCGTTTCGCTCCACGATGCTAGTGGTCTTCTGCTTACCGTCCCAACCGTAAACAACACGGCTCTTCGTGTTTAGGTCTTTGCCGAGCTCGTAGAAGTGCCCAACCATGAAGTAACGTGTCTTCATGTCTGGAATAGGAGACATAGTAGTGCCGCCACTCATCAACGAATTCCACTGCGCGTCCCAACGACCGCCCGAGGCAAAATTGCCGGCCTTGAAGGCGTTGGTGCACGCGTCATAAAACGAAGGGTAAGGTAGCTCCCAGAAAGGGACACCCTCTTTAATCACGTCCATCACGTTCTTCTTCCACTTAAGTGAACGAACGCGAGGCGCCTGCTTAGTTACAATAAACGTGGACTTCTGCCCCTTAGGGTTTGCTATGCCTGCGACGTTGCTGTTGGCTCCAATGCCAATAAAAGGCGCTACGACCACCGGACCGAAGAAGCTCATACCACCAAGCTGCTCCATCTGAGGACCAAGTCGGCCTCGGTATAAACTATTCTTTGGGTCAGACTCGTCTAGGTTATTCCAAACACGGAACGCCGCTTTGGTGCCTTCTTCACTCCATATCGAAGAAAACCGCTCCAGGCTAACACCACGGAGACGGGGGTTTAATGTGTAATCCCCTCTTGGGACAGATGAGGACGGTCCATCGTCCTGCGGCTGAAGGAGTTGACGATCCGCCGCGGTTGCCACTGCACGTGGCTTGATATTACGAGATGCTTTTGCCATCTTAATTTCCTCTGCTTTCTTTATAGTTTCTTTATCAGTTCTTTATATTTTTTGGAAGCTCTGCACAGTAGATAGGATTTCCTCGAAGATATCATCTTCTTTTCGTAGGTGTCCGTTACGCTCCAGTTGAATAGTTACCCAATTAAGGTAACGTGTATGGTCTGGGACCAGTGAGCGGTAGTTGGAAGCAACTCTTTTGAGGAACTCTTGATCTGCCTCATGCAAATCTTCAGCCTTGCTAGTATAGCTGCGAAGACTCTTCTTAGCTATAAGTTGAACCGAAAATTTTACTGGAATATCCAAATAAATAACAAGGTCCGGAATAGGCATTCCGAACAGGTCGTAGTCTACACTAGTTAAAAACTTAGCTAGTGCGACTTTCTTATCTTTAGCAACGTTAGCGCATCCATACCCTACGTTACTGGAACAATACCGGTCACACAAAACAACGTCTCGTGCCTGTATATTGGCCTCTAACTCTTCTTTTCTCTCAAAGCGATCGACAGAAAACAACGTGCCCACTAGCTCTGGGAACTCCCGCAAGGCGTCACCGTACTTACCGTCTAAGTACTTGCCTATTAGCTTCCCAAAAGTAGTTGCCTCATAGCCCGGGAAACTGAATGAACAGGTATCGGTACCTAGCTCATTCAGCTTGCAAGTCAGTCGCTCTGTGTGAGTGCCCTTGCCTGCGCCGTCTATTCCATCAATTACTACAAACACGAATGATCCTCCATTTATGTGTAATTCACTACGTTACCGTTACTAACATGTATGCCAGTAGGTAAACCTAACCTAATGGCCCGGTCTTCTGGTATTGACTCACCCCAATGCTCCATTACGTCCGCCTCAATGCCCAAGAAATGGGGCTCACTTGAGATGATCTTACCCTCTAAATCCGAGGGATAAATAGGAACACAGTCACGCATCGCGAACGGAAGAACCTCTTCACAGACGTACTTCACATTCTCGTAGGGCACTTCCAGCAGAATCGCGTCGTGAATCTGCAGGAAGATGCGAAACAAGTCAGGATTACCAGTTTCCTCTCTGGCGTGGTAGAGATAACCCATAGCGCGAGTAACCACGCTAGCAATCATGGACTGTATTGGGAAGTTCATAGCCTGACGGCCAAACTCTCCTAACACACCACGCTCGTCCTCGTGCACCTCCGGAAATCGCCGATAACGCCCAAAACAGTTACACAACCAACCCTCGTGGAAAACCTTACTACCTCCTGGTAGCTCGTGTACCTCGCGTGTTGCTCTGCTCTGGCACTCCGCAAAGAACGGCTGCAGACCAGGATACATAGAAAATATAGTATCAATGATATTCTGGGCCGCCCTTCTGTTAATGTCGATGCCCTGCTCCTTAGCCGCCGCTGCAATAGCTTTAGCACCACGGCCGTAGGCAATGCCAAAGACCACAGACTTAGCTACAATACGCAAGTGCGACAAGTCAATGTCCGCTAAGCCTGTCTTAGTAGGTGGGCAATCTAACCCGAACGACATTACAGCTACGTTGCTATGAATATCATAAAAATTTGGGTCAGACTCACCTAGCTGGTTACGCTGCGCGTGCTCGATCATACGATCGTCACCTGACATAATAGCCATGCCGAACAACTCGGCACCTACATAGTCAGCCTCCACGAACACGGTACCTGGCGCAGACGTAAACATAGACCGTAGCTTATGTGTGTAGCCGGCACCAAGTAACCGCTTATAATCGTTATCGCGGCTCTTGGAGATGTTCTGCAGGTTAGGTCGCGCTGAAGACCATCTACCTGTTTCTTTAGTCTGGTAAATGTGGGTACGAACACGGCCGTCATCACATAAGAACCCGGCCAATCCGTCCCGATGATCTAAATCGCCATTTTCATCGCGCATAAACTCGCCCGCCTCGTCTAAGGTGGGAGGACGTAGCACCGTCTTTAGTACCTGATCCAAGCATCTGTAATCACGTAGTAGATTTACATACTCCGCTACGGGCAGTGTCTTATTAGTCTCCGGGTCTACAAAGGTGCCGGCGTCTTGGGATAATATCGCAAGGGCCTGCTTACCTGTACTCGGTTTATGCTCGGACTGCTTGCCCCTTGCCACAATGTCCACCCAGTCCTTGGGTGGCGTAGATGTGTCGAATAAAGGAGCCAAGTTAAGTCGCATAGCCTCTGGAGGCCCTATGCGTACAGAACAACCCTCGTTGTCTATCTTGCCGTTAAGCCGCACACCAAAGAGAAACTCGCGTACTTGAAATACTGACCTAGGGTTAAAGTCAGGCCAGCGAGATACCTCCCTGAGCTCGCTAAGCTTATCGTCCCGTGCGTCCAAAAATGACCGCGTAAGCGACGTGACACGCTCCATGTCCAAAAGCACACCTGTCTGATGTATCTCCAGCACAGAAGGAGTAGCTATCTGGGATTCCCAAAAAGCCTCCCTGCAACAATTACCCTCGTAATCATTGTCTAATAGCGAGTCGAACTGGAAGAACAACCTCAGCGTCACGTCAGCGTCGTATATACCGTAAGGTAATAAAATATCATCAGGAACATCGCCATAGCCTCCTAGCTGCTGCTGCTGGAATCCCTGCTCCTTGCAGTGCCTAACCTTCCACTCAGCCAGAGGTGCGTCATACCTCGGGGCTAGTGTATAGCGAATAGCCAGTGTCTCCAGCTTATACGACGCAGTCTCCTCGCTAGCGTGACACATCAAGCCCGTATCTGCGCCACCTTCAAATTTTGTCCGGTACCACGCAGGCACAACGTCGCCTATGTCGAAACCTTTGGACAGATAAGGAGAGCCTTCTACCACTTCCAAGTCGTACAGCGGAGCTG
>TARA_R110000765_G_scaffold349862_2_pt1 | contig 11907 bp, 3 predicted proteins | sample TARA_R110000765 | Tara Oceans TARA_R110000765 (sample SAMEA4398168) | marine metagenome | biome: Polar Biome; feature: [MES] marine water layer (ENVO:01000295) within the mesopelagic zone...; material: water (ENVO:00002006), including particulate matter (ENVO:01000060) such as...... | reverse complement strand
ACTAATGATTTAAAATTTAACATAGTAGTAGCCGGCACCATGTCTTGAGAAGTAGAAGTTCCGCTTAAAAATTCTAAAGTAGAAACAAACTTTGCTCCATCAGATAGTGTATTAAACAATGGAACCCATTTTTGCTCTAAAGCATTCATTATAGTATCATAATCTATTGTACTAGTATTAATAGATATTTCATCAATTATTCTATTCTGCTCATCTTGAACTTGAATAGCCATATAAAAATCTTTATTCATTTTTCTAGAAAGTACTTTTCCAGCTCTTATATCATCATGACTTAAATCATATTCTTCTATTAATTCATCTAATTTATGAGGAGAGTCTGGAGAGCCTACAATTTCTAGCATAGCTTCATATCTAGCATTTGCTTGTTGATTATCCGTGTACTGTAAAAAATCTTTATATTCTGTTAAGCCATTTACTACCATATGATTCCAAAGCATTCCAACAGTGTCTTCCATATAAGTTACTTCTGGCTTTTTTGTTACTTCGTTTACATTCTCAAATATAACATCTATTACTTTTAATTTCTTTTCTGGTCTTCTCTCTTGTAAGTATTGTTGCATATTATTTAAATCAGGACTTCCAATAAATTTTCTTTTAGGAAGTTTAAATGCTTTAATCTCTTCTACTTGGTCAACCAAAGAAGAAGATATTCTAGAATGAACTATTTTACTTTCAGCTATAATCTCTTCTACTCCCATACTTTGTTGATTAGAATTTTTACCCTGCCTTACGTCAGATGTTTTATAATGAGAAGTAAGAAGTTTAATTAACCCTTGAGCTTCTAAATTCCCACCATCTAATTCTTCGTTTGTATTTTTATCTACAACTCTAAAAATTCTACTTTTTACAAAAGCACTAAAGTTATTAACTGTTCCAATAGAAGTTTGTTGTCCATTAATAGTTTTCCACCACATAGAAAGTAATCCCTGCTTGCTTTCTTGGAATGAGGCTTGCTGTAATATTGTTAATTCTCTATCACTAGTCGTAACTAAATAAGGAATCCCTTTTATTTTTATTAAACTATCCCCCTGAGTTGGTACATACCCTTTTTTTAACGGAGCATAATCCATTACTACAATTTCATCAATTTTTCTAGGTTCTAAAATAACATTGTTGTAAAAATCTCCTTCAAAATCAATCTTTAATCCCTTGTGATTTAATGCAGACCTTAAAGTTCTTCCATTTGTAATCATTCCTACTTGACTTCCAGTCTCAAAATTATTAGCAACCTCTTTTACTATATTTGCAGTAGTAGGAGTATATTCAGACTTAGGTTGAGCAAATGCATCTAATGGAGTTTCATAAGATTGAATTTTATATTGCTCAGAATATCCATAATTATCATCTCCAATTTTTTGCCATTGTAATTCAATTAAATCTTTTGTTATCTCAGGATTCCATTTTCTTGAAGAAATAGAGTCTCCATCAAAATCTGCTTCTATTTTAGGTAGTACACTCTCATGAATAAAAACAACATCTCCATATTGATGACCTAAAAAATATGCTATTTTTAACATATGAGGGTTAGTAAAATGCTGAATAGGATACCTTTTCATTTGTGCCCATCTCTCCAGGCTTGTGTCTATAGGATTTTTTGCTAAAAATTTATTTATCTCTTGAACTTGCGTTGCTCTCCCTTCAAGGGTTTGTCCTAATTTATACCAATCTGATTTATCTTTATTTTTTAAATATTCTTTAACAACAATATTCCAAGATGGGTCAAAAGGAGTTGCCCCAAATTGATGAGGTTTTAATATCCCATGATAATCTGGTACGAGGTGACTAAAATTAGCAGTTTGATATCCACTTTCTCTTGTTGATTCTCTAGAATTTATTTTACCAGAAAAAGCTCCATCAACAATAAATCTATTTTTTATCATAGGAGATAAAGCAGATGAGTTATGACTATGTAATAAAAATCCATAAGAACCAGGCTCTAATAATTCTACCATTTTTGTTAAGTTGGATTTTGTTATAGTCATATTAGTGCTTAAGCTTTTTATCCAAACAGCTAACAAATCAGGGTTATCTCTCATCCTTTGTATATTTTTAAAATACTTTTGTTGGTCATTCTTTACAGAACTTAGCATTTTTTCATAAACAGGAACTAAAGAAGGATTTATTTGAATTAAATCTTGTATGTAATCAAACCATTGGAATGGAGCAGGAGAAGCTCCTTTAGAAAAATAATTTGCGTTTTGTAATACTCTTATATCGTTTGTCTTAATTGTGTGAACAATGTTTGGTTGAGCAAATTCACCTTGTCCCATTTTCATTTCACCATCTGAAAAAGTTGAGCTAACCGAAACTCCTTCTGCGGTTACAATTTCTACATTGCCATTTTCTAATTTAACTGTTTTCCATATAAGTTTATCGTTTTCACTAGGTTGTTTATTTTCTTTATCCGCATACTCATAAACAGATATTCCTTCAGGGGCTAAATTATTTAATCCCTTTACTTGAATATAGTCTTTATTGTCTTCAGACATAATTCTATCAAATTGTTTTATCCAACCGGGAAGGTTATCTTCTTTTCCTAATTCTGGGTATCTTCCTATAACTGAAGAAACTTGCTCCATATAACTACTAGAAGTAGGTTTGCTTCCATCCCATATATAATCTTCTTTGCTATTCATTAAAGGAAATGTTTTCCCAGTAATATCACTTATTGCATATGTATTTTTAAAATCAAAATGTATAAAATTAAAATCATTAGTTCCAAGAGGAGGAACTCCATCATAAAATTCTCCAGAATATCTTTTCATATGAGTTTTTAAATCATAACCTAATTGCTCATGAAGACTGTTTGTTCCATGCGTAGCTTGAAAGAATCTATACCTAGCGACTGTTGCTACTGCAAGCTCTATACTATCTCCCCTAGCAGTATTAACATCCTTTTTCATATCTTCAGCTTGAGTTTCAGTTATGTTTCCTTCTTCAAACTCAATATCAAAAAATGCATTAGTAAAATCTATGCTTTGACCTATATCAACATCTTCTGGACTAGAAATTCCAATTATAATAGACTGAGCTTTCCCACCCTTACTTGCAACTATAAAAGCCGGCCCTTGTACTTGTGAAAATCTTCTAAAGTTTACTGCTAATTCCCAATTCATTTGATTTAAAGTTTCAGAATCTAAATTGTACCAAGAGTCTTCTTTAACAAATAGTTTGCTACTATCAAATTCTCCATCTCCATCTTTAATATACGGATTCTTTTTGTAAGCACGTTTTGTACTTACATTGTAAATACTATTTTTATTTAACAATGCAACCCTTTTTTTCATATTAGGATTTTCTTGCAGAAAGTTGGCTATAATAAAATCAGATTTAGTCTCATCTGTTATTGGACTGTGATTGTTCTCTGTATGCATCTGCTTTTCAGATTGAGATGTAATAACTTGTTTGCCGTTTTTATCAACACTAACATTCATTAAATTAAATTCTATAGAATCTCCTCTGTTTATAGAACTAATAATATTTAAGAAATGAGAATTAACAATATTCATATTTCTCATAGAATCAACATTATCAACTACATTAACATTAAACTCACTACTAAGATATTCATAAAACTCCTCTATCTTCATAGTTAAAAAAGAAGCTTCTTCTATAAACTCTCCATTAGAATCTTTTTTCCATGCATTATTTCCCCTAGAAAATATAGACCATCTAATGTCATTAATATCTGGAGTATTAAGTTTTGCTCCTGATGATTCTTCTAATAAATTTTTAAATGAAGTAGCATTTTTTACTAAACCTTGATTGTCTCTTGTTTGTTGCTCTATTTTATCATCATAAGTATCATCTAATTTATTACCAACACCTTCTGCTGTAGTGTAATCAATAAAATCTAAAAATTCTTGAGTATATTTTTGAAAATCATTATTCATAGGTTTATAAATTTTATTACTAAACCCAGTTATATCTTGCCCTGTGCCAAACCAACTTCTTTGAGATAAATTAGCTTCAGGCATTGTAGACTTAGCCCACTTAGTGAACCAAGCCATTAATATTTTTATATTAGCAAATTTGCTTTTTAATTTTCTTAATCTTTTCATTACTCCATTGTAAAATCTTTTAAATAAATCTTTTTCAGAAATATTAAGACTCTCATATCCTTTTTTAAAATGACCCCAAGCAGCTTCAAAATGCTTTGATGCTTTAAGGAAATCACTAGAAGGTAAAGGATTCATTGAAAATCTATTAATATCTGTTTTTAATAATTCTTGAAATCCTTTAAATATTTCATCAGCAGCTTTGCGGAAAGGGCTTCTTTCGTCATCTGAAGATTCTTCGTATGTTTGCCGATAGTCTTCTAATTTTCTTTTAAAGTTTTCTTCAGAGCCATATTTTCTTTTAATGGTCTGCATTAACCTATCAACCATAAATTTTCTTTTAATTGGGTCTTGATACTCTGTATCAGAATTTGATAATAAAAAATCTATTTGCTCAGATAAATCAGAGATACCATCAGATGTATCAATTAATGAAAGAGCTTTTGCTAAAGGAGACAATCCTTTAAATTGTTTTTCTAAAGAATTTTCTTTGACTTTATTATTGCCAGTTTTTTTTCTTAATTTATCCATTAAAGGAGTATTTTCAGCAGAGACTGAAGACATTTTATCATCAAACATATTTCTTCTTGAAGATTTCTTTTTAACTTCTTTTATGTCTTCTTTTGTTAATCCAACGTCTTCTTTTGTCAAACCTATATCATCAGAAGAAATACCAACCATTTCTTTTAAATCTTTAGAGCTCAGGCTGCTAGCTTTAGGTATGTTGCTTATATCTTTATTTGACTTAGTCCCTATATTTATTTTAGAACTAGAAGTTGTTTCTGTCTCTGATTTAGGACTAGATATACTAGATAATATTACTTCTGCTATAACTTTTTTGTTTTTAGCTGTAAAACTAATTTTTCCATTTTTAGTTTTTTTAATTTTAGGGTTATTTTTTACATAATCAGGAAAAAGAGATAATGTTTTGTTTAAGTTTGTAGCAGAAAGAGAAGATATCTCCTTAACTGAATCTTCCATTGCTTTAATTTTTTTAATAGCTTTTGCTCGCAAAGGATTAGTATTATTTTTAGGTTTCCAGTTTTCTCTATTCTTAACTTCATTACCTAAATCAGCAGCATATTCATTGTAGGCTTTTTGTTGAGTATGGCTTCCCTTATTAATAGCTTTATCAATAGCTTTATCAATAGACTTATTTAGTTTTTTATCAATAGATTTATCAATAGATTTATCTAATTTTTTATTAGATTCAATATTTATTTGAGATTCTAATTTCTTTTGTATATTTTTAAGCTCAATCTCTACTCTTTCTTCATTGCCTTCATGCTTTAAAGACAAAGATGCTTGTTCTTCTTCTACTCTTTGAATAATTAAATCATTAATAAGACTTTCGCCTTTTCCTCCTTTTTTTACTACAATTTTTCCTCTGCTTCTTGTCTTTTTACCTTCTACATCTGTAGTTATTAATTTTCCTTTTTCCCATTTTATTTCTCCTGTTCCAATAAGAAGAATCATTCTGTCCATTTTTTCTTCCATTGCATCAGACATATTTTTTTCATTAGGAAAAGAATCTATTTGTTTTCTTAAATAAGATTTAGCAATACTAGTTACTATTTGTTTTTCTTCATCTCCTAAGTCTTCTAATATTTCTATTCCATTGCCATTTTTTGCTATAATATTTAATACTTGCTGACCTAATTCAACATTCTCTCCTGACAATGCTTGTTGTTTTATAAGAGAAGATACTTTGTTATTAGTTTGTATTTTTTTAAAATCTTTAAATTTAGGAGCTTTTCCATTTGCAATATCTTTTAAATAAGATTCAAAAGTCATATTTTCTACATAACTCTCTGACATATCAATTCTAGAATATTCAAGTCCTTTAGTTTGTCCAGCTAAAAGATTCTGTCCATTTTCTTTATCCATCTCTTGGTCAATATCAAAATTTATCTCATCATTTTCTGCTCTTCTTTTTTGATTTATAGCCAATCCTCTTAAAGCAGCTCCTCCAGTTCCAAAAACCATTCCACCCATAAATCCACCTAGAGCATCTTGACTTATATTAGATTGATTTAAAACTTGACTATAATCTTGGTCAGGTCTAACTGTCCCTAAATTTGTTGCTGTTTGGTATCTTTCATTTATTCCTTGAAAAACTTCCTCAACTGCTTCAATTATTCCTTGTTTAGGAATTTCTAAAAGAGGATGAGCATAATTAAGTTTATGGAATTGATTTAATTTTCCTTTTTTAAATCTATCAAAAACTTTTTTGTACATTTTACCTTTAGGTATACTAGCGTTATAAGCTTTTGCAATTTGAGGAACTCTCATAGTCTCTAAAGCTGTGTTTATAACACCAACTGTTAACCAAGTTGAACTAGCAGCTCCTAAAGCTTCTTCTTCTGATAAGCTTCCTTCCTTAACTTCATTCTCCATTAAGTCTCCAAAGACTTCATCAAAAGAGCCTCCTGCTTGCAAAGCAAACATATAAGAAGTTCCCAGTGCATATACAGTAGGGTCTCTAAAAGTAACAGTATTAATGACTTGAGCAACTGTTGCAACTATAGAAGGCATAGATTTCAACATTACATCTCTGTTATATCTCCACTGTCTACCATCTGTACTAAGTATGCTTTTAAAAAACCCTTTATCTTCATTGTGCTTATCTTGTTCAAATAAAGAATAGGCTAATAATTCAGGGTCTTCTTGAATTTCTTTTTCCATATGCATTCTTACTAATTTATTAGCAGCTTTTAACCCTTCATAGTTTGCCTCATCTGCTATACCTGTAGCTTGAATTCCCTTAAACAGCATTTGTTTAATTAAACCTAATTCTTGTCCGTTGTTTCTTATAGCTGCTAATCTTTGAGTAGGAGTCATTTGTACTCTTACATTTTTAGGAGAAGTAGCGTCTTGAGTTGCTGATTTAGTATTAAATAAATCTCTTGTGCTTTTTGAAGAATCTAATGGGATACCTAAACTAATATTTAAATCGTCTTTAATTTTAGCATCATTCCATAAAAAATTATCAGTATAAGAAGTTCCTCTTTCTTTTAAAATATCTTCGTTCTCTGTAAGGTTTGTTGCCATACTATCTAATTCAGAAGAAGTAGAAGATGGTTTAATATCAATTTCTAATAATTTAGAAAGACTTTTAGTGATTTTTTTGCCATTTTGCAATTCAGTTAAAGTCTCTTCTCGGTACATAGGAGCATTTTTATCAGCATTAGTAAGTATGGAAATAGGAAGAAGAGCATCTTTAACCAAATCTTTTATTCCATAATCATTACTACTTTTTTCAGATTTAAATGGAAGAGCATTGGGGTTTGCAAGGGTAATTGTTTCCATGCTATTTATATTGCCAGAAGACTCTGCTATCATTATTGCTTTAGCAGTATCGGCATCTTCTTTAAAGTGGGTATCTATAGCTTTAAGATATTTTTTATCTATTTTATATGTATCAGAAATTTCGTCATCTGTCATTCCCAAGTAAGGTTGATACATATTTTCTCTATGAGTAGTCCACCTTTTCCATCCTTCTTTGTTTTTTAACTTAGCAGAATATTCAATATTTTCTTCTGGAGTCATTAAAGAAGGGTCAATATATTTACCCCATACAAGATTTTGATTCTCTTCTCCTTGATAGTAATCATTAACTTGAAATAACCCATGACTATAAATTTTAAAGCTTTCTCCACTTGGTGAAGGTTTCTCAATTGGGAATACATCAAATCCTTCTATTCCTGATTTATTTTGAAGCTCACTTAATTTATCTAAACTGATAGTTTCTGGAGTTGCTGCGTCATGTAAAGCCATTCCAGCTGTTCTTATGGGACTAATAAAATCAACTTGCTTTAAGGCTTTCTTAAAATCAGGCCCGTAGGAATCTAACCTTCTTAAATGCGTTTGTGCATCTTGAGGTTTGTCTGTTATAAGTTTAAAAAAGACTGCTTGGTCATCCATCATAAGAGACTCTTGTAAGCTCATTCCTAATTTGCCTTGCAAGTAGTCTCCTCTAATATAAGCTGCGTATTCTTTTAAAGAATATGTACGAGGAGGGGAATTTTGATTCATATTAAAAATCTATACCAGCACCATATGCAACCCCTGTGACTCCTGATGGTTCTATTAAATATTTACCAAACAATGCATTACTAGTTGTATTTAGTTGTTTCATGTATTCAATAGTTTTCTGTACGACATTTGCCATACCCTTTCCATCATTTGTATATTGCCAATTAGTGATAGACCCTCCTTGTATATCTTTTAAAAATTCTTGTAATTTAGTTGGGCTGTTTAATAAGTCATCTACTGTGATGTCATCTGTACCTACATCTGCTAGTACACTTTCTAAAGCAGAAAATTTGTCTTTATATAATTTTTTAATAGATTCAGGGTTTTTCATACTTTCCTCCCCCATAAACGTTTCATTTAATTTAACATTATGAGTAAGAAGGTCTTTTATCCTCTTATTATCAAGAATATCAGGATTACCTTTTAAAAGTGATTCTTGTGATTGAATCAAAGAAGCCTGAAAAGGTTTAATCGCAGAAATCTGATTTTTAATTGATTCATTTCTTTTTTTATCTCTATACGCTATATCTCCTAATACCTCGTCAGCTGCTTCATAATTTTGGGATTCTACTAAAAAAGCTGCTTTATTAAATATATCTTGTAAAGTTTTTCCTTCAAAATTATAATCTTCACCTAGTGATTGTGCGTTCAACTGAACACCTTTTAAATCTTTGTCCATGTCACTTTTTTCTAAAAAGTTTATAACATTTAGTTGGTCTCTTGAAACTTGCAAAGCCTCATTATAAATTCCTCTTTGATTTATTCCAATTGCATTTACATTTTTCATAAACCCTCTCTCTGTTTTCGTAAGAGATTCTGAAGCCTCCGAACCTTCATAGAATCCTTGAGTGGCTCTCTCTTTAGCGGCTAAAAGTTTATCTTGAGTTAAAAAGAAGTCTTCTGAAAACTTTTCTTTTCTTTTTGTTATAGGTTGTATTGCATCAAAATAAGTCTTAGTAGCTTCATAGTAAGGCTTAATTATTAAATCATCTACAAATTCGCCATCTTTATTCATTGCTAAAACACCAAGAGAATCCATTATTCCTTGATTGACTTCTGAAGGATTTTCTAAATCTAGTTTATTTCCCAAATAAGCCATTCTTGTACTTATATCATCTCTAAAAGCATTGTCTTTTGAAAATTGCCCCATAGCCTGCATTAAATACAATCCTTTGTATGCAAGATTTAATAGACTAGTTTCTTGGATTCCTACATCATATTTACCTGCCACAATTAACTCTCTTCCATTTGTTCTACTTGCATCAACCTGTCAAAGAAATCATCCATCCATTGTTGTCTATTTCCATACACATCTTGTTCATAACTTATTGCACTTTGCTGTGCTTCAAAATCTAAATTAGTCATAGCATCATTTAAAGAACCTAATTTATCTTCAGCTTGTCCCATCATTTGATTTTGTTGCCCATATATACCTTGAGTAGAAGCTTGAGTTTGGAATCTACCTGCAAAAGAACCTCCTCGCCCACCTCCAATTTGTTGACCTCTCATAGCAGACTCTTGATTTTGCTTATAAGATTCACCTTCACCTGCTCCCATAATAGAATCAAGATTCATATCTAAACCAGACATAAGACTATTTTTTTGTCTTCCTAGAGCACCTTTTGCTAAATTTGTTTTTTCTTTTTCTATATTAAATAAACTATTTAAAAATCCTTCAGACTGAGGGTCATATTCCATTCCTTCAAAATATTTTTTTAAGTCTTCATTTACTCCATATTGCTTCATCAATTCTTCTAGATTGAGATTAAATTTTCCTTCCCAATCAAATTGCTTGTCTTTACCTTCACCTGCAGTATTATCATCATTATTATCTTCTTCTTTGTAAGGATTATTAGCCATCCACTTTTGAGCTGCTCCTTCAGAAGGATGGGAACTCAGTCTCTGTCCGTCTGGGCCTACTACTGTCCACTCTCCAGTCTGGGCATCATAAGAAGTACTCATGATATTAAGCTTCTTCTATTATCCATCCACATTTCAAAAGATGTTTTGCTTGTCCCTATTTTTTTATTTAATGTATTAAATAATTCACCTCTAGCAATTTTTGAACTATCTTGACCCGTTGCGTTCATTGTGTCAACAAGTTTACCAGCTTTTGTATCAGTTACAGATGATAACCAATTATTTTGACTAGCAGTACCTGTATATACAGGAGATTGACTTGCAGTCACGTTACTAGCCACTGTTTTTGTTTTGTTTAATGCACCTGGAGGGTCAGCTAACTCTAATCCAACTTGTTTTATATCAGGCGAACCGTCCATCCGAAATTTATCTTGAACAGCTCCATCACCAGATGCTCTAACAACTGAAGAAGATTTAATTACTTCACCTTCATTTAAAGTATTCCCAAACATTGTATTTCCTTTACCTGCTCCACCCCATTCAGTAAATAATTTAGAACCTGTAATTTTATCACTTACTCCCATTCCTTTTAGCTTTTCACCTAAAGCTGCTCCACCTCCAGTAGTAAATCCAGCGAACGCTGCTCCTTGTAAAGAATCTTTAATAATCCTATTTTGTATGTTTTTATTTAGTGCTTTTACACTTTCTGCTTGAGAACTTTTACTTTTTGACTTAAGACTTCCTTCTAATTTTTTCATATTACCAAGCTTACCTTTTACTGCATCTGCTCCCATAGCTCCAACAGTTCCTCCTGCTAAAGCTCCTGCACCTGCGTAAAGGGCAGTAGCTCCCCAACCCACAGGTCCTAAAGCGACAGCACCAATTCCTCCAACAACACTACCAATTTGAGCCCATAAAGATTTGTTTTGAGCTTTATCTGCAATTTCAGCTTGTTGCTCCTCTAAATTACCTATAGCTATTCTAACATCTTTCCCTAATTTAGCAAGACCAAATTTCTTGCCTTTATATTGTTTGATTTCTTTATCCATGTCGTCTGCCATAATGAGTCCTATTTTGGGTTTCTAAATTTAATATATAATTGTTTAGTAATCAAGTCAAGCATTTTCTAAATTAGTTACTTTTGTTTCTAATGTTTCTATCTTTGTTAACAATTGTTGAATAGCTTTTACATATAAAGATGCCATATGTCCAAGCTCTGTTGCTTTAGCTATTCCATCTTCATCTACATATTCGCTATCAGGAGAATCTTCTAATAATTTAGTTGTAATTACTAGTTGAGGCATTACAGATTCAATTTCATCTGCTATAAAACCATATGTTTTTCCTCCAGAATCTTTTGGGTTATTGTGTATTTCTTCTTCTTTCCAATTAAATTCAACTGGTCTTAATGTGTTTAAAACACTTAAAGCATCTATGTTTAAATCTTCTATATTCTTTTTGACTCTTATATCTGAAATACCTGCCCAATCTCCTGCTCCACTTGCTTTAGCAGCGTTTCCACCAGCGTCAAAATAAAATTGATTACCGCCTGATTGATTATCTAGTCTTAAAATAATTTGAGAAGAATTTGCACCTGCTTGAATCACTTGCCCAAGACCAGTTGAGTATGAATTTGATATAACAGATATATAATCATTGACACTTTTAGTTATATGTAGAACATAAGAAGGAGTTGAATCTGCTCCTATTTTAAGAGCATCAAATATTCTTACTTGACCAGTATCTTCAATGGTCATTCTTTTTGTATTTTCTCCATTAGCAGCTGCAGTCCAGAATTGCATATCAACACCAGCTGACCAATATTGATTACTTGTAACATATGTATCAATCATTGCTCTGATTTTATTACTTTTCCATGTCCCAGCTCCATCCGAACTATCATAATGGTCAGTATCATTTACAAAATATATAC
>TARA_R110000765_G_scaffold137509_2_pt1 | contig 11920 bp, 6 predicted proteins | sample TARA_R110000765 | Tara Oceans TARA_R110000765 (sample SAMEA4398168) | marine metagenome | biome: Polar Biome; feature: [MES] marine water layer (ENVO:01000295) within the mesopelagic zone...; material: water (ENVO:00002006), including particulate matter (ENVO:01000060) such as...... | reverse complement strand
TTAATGTGGTTAAACCACTTACCTTCTTTGTTTATAAATTCATTTACACTTCCCTTACTTAAATCAGAATGCATTGAGCTAACAAACCACCCTTTTTGATCTACTAGGTTGTGATAATTTCCATCTCCGATGTTTGTTAATTGATTTCCAGCAGCGTCTGTATATGAATTTACTTGAATAAATTCTTTAACTTTTGACTGGCTACCCTCGTAGCTTATAGTGGAAAAGCTTTTTACAGTTGAAGGAACCTCGTTTAATACAACCTCAACAGTGGAGTTAGTGAATTCGTTATAAAAAGTATTTACTTCAACACTATCCTGGTGGTGTTTCCAGATATGGCCTTCTTTAAACGTATAATATTTTCCTCCAACACTCCCTCCTTCTTCAGGTATATATGATTTAAAGCTCACCCATCCTTTAGTTTCTTCATTGAAAGATACAGTGTAATCAATTTCCCCTCCTTTTAAAGTAAGGTCGTAATTACCCTTTCTCCTATCTATACTACCCATCAATAACGTAGCTGGCTCTAAGTTGTCGAAAAACCAATCGTTCATTCCCATAGTGTCAATAGTACCTAACCCGTTCATGGACAACCTTATCACACTACCTCTTTGCTTATCTGTAAAGTAAGACCTAAACGAATCCGCTGCGAAGGACTCTGGGTTCTGGGAGATACCGTGGTTACCCACAAATGGTATGGCTTGCCCCAAAACTCTATTTGTAGATATTAGCTGAGGGTTACCGTCAGCATTATATAAAGCGTCCTTATTTGCCAGGACTTTAATAACCTTGTCTTCGCACAACACAACTAAGTCAGATTTCTCTCTAGTGTATAATTTTTGAATAGATCCAAACGTAGGGTTCAAATCCTTAGTTATTTTCTCTCCAATAATAAATTGATTCAAATTGTTTGTCTTGGACCTAGAGTTGTATATGCCTGAATAAATAAGCCCAGAGCTATTTCTTGTGTGAGCCCCACCTTCGTCTAATGTCGTGGATACTCCAACTCCATTCTTCAAAAACGGTTTATTAAAGTCGTCTCTAATTCTATTTGATTCTACCCCATTCCCAAAAGAATAACAGTTATACCAATCTAAAGTTCTATGTCCATGATACAGATTGGAGTCTATGTTTATCACGGAAGTGTTGAGATGATCCCCTTCCACTGCGATGCTGTAATACCCTCCACCAAAAGAAATCCTCAAGACAGTACCGTCAACTAAATTTAATCCACCGGTTGCGTTAACATTAGATAGAGTTAATCTATTACCCTCGTTAATTGTTAAGTAAGCATTTTTTCCAATCTCCACATCTAGCCCCGAACCTCTAGTGGTAACAATACTTCCCACTGGCAACACAAACTCACCGGTGTGGTGGTCTATATTAACCGGGTAAATTTGGCTAATTCCGTAAAATAGGTTTATATCTATTTTTTCCTTAGGAGCTGTCTCTAAAATTGCGCTCACCTCTAAAGTCTGGCCAGGTATGGCTTGCCCTGGTCTTAGTAGGCTAACAAACTCTATCTTTGTAGAAGTGGTGAATGTTGCGTTACCTGTCCCATCAGGGATAAACCCTCCGCCGTCCACATATTCTCTATTTAAAGTAATATCCCACGTCTCTCTGAAGTTGTACACATTTCTATTCCATATAGTAGAAACTGTGATCTCAACACCTATAGTAGCCGCTAGCATTATAGCCGCAGCTATAATCCACCCTATCACGGGTATAATCGCGACAATCCCGGCAATTGTTGCAGCGTAAGCATACACATTAGCCCCTCCAATTACTTCGAACGCATGCGCTCTACTAGTGAATTCATTAATAAGATACCTCTTCTTAGCCTTAACAATTTTATATGTATTTTGGGGATCATCATCACCCTTGAATCGTAAGTATTTCCCAACAGTAAATACGTTTTTCCAATCCACTTCCTCCCCAACTCCCCTATCTTCCTTAGCCTTCTTTCCCTCTCCCCAGTTCCAATTAGTAGCTCCGTACCCGGTGCATATAGATAGGCTAGTGCCGTCAAACCCACCTGAAACTCCCCCAGGCTTTACAGTATCCGTAGTTTTCCATAGCCCCCCTTTTTTAGTGTAAGGTCCGTCAACCTCTCCAACATAATCCATTTCATCAATAAAATAGAAACTATTAATGCCATCTTCAGCGTCAGACTGCCAGTCGATCCAATTTCCCTTATTAGCAGGGTTGAAACCGTCATTTACCCCTATCTTACTTATACTAAGATCCTCTACGACCTTGTATTCTGCTGGAGTTATAGAATTAGGCACTTCTTCAGACACAAGCCCAACTGAATTTGGAGTCTTTACGAAAAACCTTCCAGAAGTTTCTACCTCATCTTTTTCTGTTATTTTAAAAAATCTAACCCCTAACTTCTCCGGTACAGTATTACCATCACCACAAAACCCAACGTCTGCTTTGAAACTCTTAGTCATTTTTAGGTCGACTATGTTACCTGTAGCTAATGCATCGTGGTCCCAAGCAGTCGGATCCGTGAGGCTATCTACAGTAACATAAGACACGTCATAAACATCAGATACCGCTCCCACCATGTAAAATTGTACAGCCCACTTCTCAGTGGTATTAACATTAGCAACGTCCGTAAGGTCCCCTACATCTGTTGTTAACCAATTTGCTAAATCCAACGATAATTTACTCTTTCCCTCTACAGGTCCGAAGGTTATCAACGCGGGAAGGGTCGGGTCAGCTATGTGAATAAGCTCTCCCACTATATTGTAATTATGAGTAACCTCTTTCGGAGCCTCACTCTTAATATCTAAAACACGTAGTTTCTCCCCTGCGAATTCATAGTCGGCCGCGGAAGACATCTTAATGTATAGATAATCATCTTCCGTTATTTTGTTTCTTTCAGACGAGTATATCGATATCCAAACATTCCCATCCTCAGCAGCATACGCATCAGCTATAGCTATGTTATAATATTCTCCACCCGTTTCTTTTATATAAAATCTATATCCCTTAGCAAAGGACGGCCACTTACCATGAACGCTTAATTTTAACTGATTCCTAGAGGAAGCATACTGACTATCTAAATTAATAATGTTATTTGCATGGGTGTAGACAGGCGTCTCTCTCCCGTGCTCATCGAAGTATGTTATACCTAATTGGTATTCTCTAAGTGATTTTATGGATCCAAATTCAGATATATCTCCGTCAGCGTAATCCCTGTCTATCACTGTAGCATTAATAATAGGAGTGACTGGGTTACCGTTATCATCGACCATGTCGAACCCATCCACGTAATTTCCGTATACTATTCTATTCCCGACTACCTCCTGAGCTAGCGCTTTTTGAGGCACCGCATCCCAAGGTCTAATTAACTGAGGAGATGGTAAAATACCCTTAGTGGATAAACTTGTAATTTCATAATCCCCTCTAAAAGCCCCGTCTCCTCCTACCCACCATGGGGCCGGATTAGTTTGAGTACCTACGGTTGATTTTTTAATAGAATCTAATATGTATATCTCTGGCGCATCGTCCTCTTTATATAATAAGTCTACCTCCACAACATCCACCGGTATATTAGGAGGAAGGAAATTACGCAACCTAATAGCTTGCACATAATTTTCCATCCCGATATTATACCCATCATCTGAATCGTAGTTAAAAGCTGAGGGTAGAAACCCTACGTTCGAAAAAGGGGAAATTGTAGAATATTCTCCATCAATATATTTGTATCGGTAAGCAAATCTAGGTAAAGAATCCGAGAACCTAGAAGGAGTCCCTTGGACATCGACATAGTAGTCCCCAGAAGCCCCGTTCAATTCAACGGAAACAATATTACTCATTAGAGTAACCTTGATCACCCCGTTTAAAGCTCCGGCCCCTGTTGAAAAAGGATCGGAAATCGTCTCTTCCACTCTAAACGTTAAATCCGGTTCTGTAATTGGGTACGGTGCGCCCACAAACCCTATAGAAGAAGCTTGTTTCATTACAATATAATCCCCTTGTTTGTATCCCATCTGGGAAGATGCTGTCATGTTACTTATTGTAACTGTTATAGAGTCACCTTGTAGAGGTAGATCACCGTTGGCGTCTCTAAATGATTGGTAACATCTGTTTCTGTAATTTAAGTCAACCCCACCTAACTTTAAATCTAATGATTTAGTAGGAGCTTTCTTAATTACAGTAATATTTTCTTCTTTTAAAACCCCATAGTCCACTCCCCCCTCTACGAATCGAGTAGGCTCTATAGCTAACCCCTGAGTAGTTCCATCAATACACCGCTGGGTATTTATCTTTTTAGGCTCTGTTAAGTTATCCGTCCACATCAAGAACTCCTCCAGGATGTTTATACCGGTAATAAGAGTGTCCGCCTTAAACCCTAAAACCTTAGGTTTATTTAATGTAACATGAGTTACACCGGTCCATATTACTTCATCTTTTAATATAACAAATAAAGGAGAAGAGGATTGCGATGAGAAGGTTACGAGGTTAGTACCGCTAGGCCCAGGAGACCCTACGGAAGTTAGTGTAGTAGATAATGTTATTTGATTTCCAGAGACACTAATTACCGTTGTGCCCGGGAGGATATTTATTCCACTCGCTCCCATTCCTGCAATAACTCCCAAACTAGTGCTTGGTTGGTTTAGATAAATAATATCAGTAGGAACATTTAGATTTGAAGAGTTTAGAGGTAATCCCTGAACAGTAACGCCTCCACCTGCTACCCACACAGGCGATCCTGGCCCCATTTGAGGGACGGCAGTGGCGCCTGCCGAAAGGGTAACTACCACATAGCTCCCTGATTGAGTTATGTTTGTTACAGTCGTATTTAGAGGTAGGGCTCCATTTGTTATTGTATCCCCTATAGCTATCCCGTTGTTTGTTAGGTGGACTGTAGCTACTCGGATTACATTTGTTGGAACGGGTGATCCAAAAGCCCAACTTATCTTCCATTCTACAGGGTATGTCTGTGGGGGTGGCAATACCGTTGTTGTTATAACGTCTGGGGCATATTGTATGTCTTCAATAAGAGGAGACCCTAATCCAATTACCTGAGAGGTGAATAAATTATGTACCCCTCCCGCAGAAGCATCCCATCCCGTAACCACCATATCAGTGGTTACCATAGATGCATCTATTAAATGTAGCTCATTAGAGCTTAAGGTGTTTAATCCGAAAGGTAGTTCTGTAAAAATACTATGTACATCTGTAATTACAGTTTCACACCCTAAATCCTCAGTGTGTTTAAAAATAGCATCTCGTCCAAACGGTGCTGGAAAGTTAGCCGCTCCGTTCGTGTGGAAAGGAGGTATCCATTCTTTACCTGCAACCATCCAGTAAATAGCATCTGACTTTTCGTCAACCACACTACCCACAGTGGTGTCGGAGGACGTAGTATATATACTGTTCTCGCAAAGCTTTACATTACCTAGTATGTTTTTAACCACGCCTACCCCAGCATCCTCAGCAGAGGAAACTTCAATATTCATGGCGTGTCTATACTGACCATTAGGGACAAGTCTCTCGTCTAGATCTTTATTCATCTTCCCCTGAAGGAAGTGGTGTTTCATATCTGGCATACTATTATTTTATTATTTTAGACTTACCTCTCATGATTTGAGCAATTTCCTCTATCTTAAGATTGGACAACCGTAATTTAGCCTGTCTTGTAGCCGAGCTTTTTTCTTTTTTATATCTTCGTATAACGTATTCTGGTACCCCTAGTTTTGTAGATAATATTGCGTATGAAATACATTTATACATAGCTTCCTCTGCAAATTTATGTACTTTCATTTCCTTGTCTGTACCTAAACTATCGCTTAAGTATTCCAGTACAATAGTCTTATCTAGCAGCACACTGCTAAAGTGTATTAATCCTGTAGCGTCATCAATATAGAAACTACCGTTTCCGTGGGCGCTAGCAGGGTCTAATCCGAATCTACCTCCTAAACTACCATTATCAGCAGGGAAAGATCCCTCTGTAGATTGGTAAGCTTCCCATGTTTCTGACGTGTTATCTACAATTAAGTTGCCATTGGCATCAAAAGTATAATTTCCCGCTGATGATTGAGCAACGTCTTGTGGGTTAGAAGTTTTGGAAGTGGGATAGAGTATGTGTTGTACCCCTGATCTACTTACGGAAATCTTCACGTATCCTACGTAATCCTGAGGTAGAGGCATTGTTAAAGAAGGAGGGAGCTTTATCTCTAATGCCTTAGAAGAACGAAAGGTATCAAAACTTAGTTCCTGCAAAGCTCGCTGAGCATGAAAAGCTACGTCTGTTCTCTTTGTTGTGGTAATCAATTTACCCTCTCCAACATAAGCAATCATAAAGTTATTAATAATTTCTTCTACTGAAGCGAATTGGTAATTACCTAAATCTCCTACCCCGTAATAGGCTTGAGATGTTGTTCCGTCTAATAGTCCCATTTATTTATTGTTTTTCTTGTTGTATATCCCTAGCGTCTTCTGCTTCTGCTACTTGGTATAAAGCGCTGTCTTCCATCTCAATTCCAGCTAAGGATAATATTTTTATTACTAGCTCAGCTTCTTCTGAAGGATGCAGCTCGAAGTTTACTGAAGTGTTGGCATTATATAGTGCTTGATCATTAATAACTACATAACCCCAACTAACATTTATAGGTTTGGAAATATAGTTAACAGTTATAGGCGATATGATAGTAGCTGGGTACATTGTCAGTATATCTCTCTTCCTAACAAATCCCGGTCTAGTTTTTGTTGGGGAGGTGATTTTGGAATTTAAAATATAGTAAATATCCTTGCTGTCAATTTCCTCTGCTAACTTACCTAATACGCCTACACTACCTAGTTTGTGAGGAGCTAGAGGAGCTAATGAGTACCCATCAACTGAAGCTATAAAAGGCAAGTCTCCTTGCTTTTCAAACAACTGTATCTTCTCTTTAATAACTGATATCATATTAGCATATTCTGTATCATTACCCGGTATTCTACCAAATTGGTTTAGATCATAGAAATATTGTTCAAAAATATCTACCTGTGCTTGGTTTGCAAATAAATTAAACTCTTGAGGCGTTACATACCCTCTCTGTTCCTTATTAGCTAGGGCAAGCACCCTTTGATATACTGTATCAATATTTACCATGTTATTTATTTTTTATATGGGAAAGCTTTGTTTAAAGCTTCTTTTCTTTTATTGCATCCGCAACTCTTTATCACGCCACTTTTCTGCAGCATCTGAGTAAATGTCTTAATACCGGTTGCTTCTGTTATCTTTTCTATTGTGTCGCCTAGTCCTTTTAATTTCATTGTAGTTGATTTATGGTTATATAATTACACGTTAATAATAAAAAATAGCCACCCCGTGATTGAGATGGCTATTCTTAATATAGTGGATTATTTTAATCTCTTTTCAATATTTGAATAGATCTCTAACCCTTCGTCTGTTTTAAACCACATTGCTAATGCTGAATATGGATGCTCATCAAAGGGAACTGTAAATAATTTTCTTTTAGTGGAAGCCCATAGAAAGTTTCTATTGTCTGGAGAAAGACTTAAAAGTCCCGCCTCCACAGCTTTAATACCAAAGTTTCTTAACATTACGTTCTCGTCATTAACTAGCTCTAAGAACAAACTTGGATTTCTCTTAGCATATAATAGTAAATCTCTTTTAAGCTCATGAGAACTCATGTCTGCAACTCTAGAGCCTACTTCTACCCTCATCACGGCTTCAGCCATGTTTATATCGAGTGATTGAGCAGCTACAAGTGCTTCGATCTCTATTTCTAAGTAATCTAAATCTGTAGAAGCCGCGCGAGCATCATCTCTCTCTGCATATCTACTGTTAAGATCTGGGTGGTAGAGTGAAAGTAACCTCTGTAAAGTTTGTTGTTGTCTAGGAACTGTTAAAATTCCATTTCTAAAAACGATATGGCCTAACCTATGAACCCCCTGCATTTCATCCACAAAAGGTGTTTGTTGGTTTTGAGCATACTTCATTTCTCTTTCGAACCCTCTATCTTCATCAAAATAGTAGAGAGCTTTAGACTTCAGCCTATAACTTAACGGAGATAATCCATTCTTTAAATAGTAGTGCCTTTCTTTAATTTCCCAAGAGGCCGCTGCTTTTTTAGTTTCTTTTATTGGAGGTATGTACATATCCTCACTGTCTTCTTGAAAGTTTTCAATAACTTCCATAATTTCTTTTTCAGTCACAGTTTCTGCGACTACTTCTTTTTTAGCTTTCTTAGCCATAATATAATATAATATAAGTTAATAAAAAATAGAGGAGGATTTTAGCCCTCCCCTATTAGTGATTGTAATTGCTTAGTTAAATAACATGAAGTTATTAGCACCCTGAACGATTAGACATCTTTCAGATAAGTAATGAATCTCCATTGCATCTAAGTCAGATGTAGAAGCTCCAACAGATCCAGTTACCCAAGTTTTCAAGTATCTATCCTCCATTTGAGAAGCTCTGTATCTTACGTGTAAGAATGGTCTTTTCAAGTTTTTACCTAATTGTTGGTCATATACTGAAGAAACTCCAGCAGGAACAACTAATCCATTAATACCATCGAAAGCTCTTAAGCCACCTCTAGTACCTTTGTCATTTAAGTATTTCCAGTCAGACTTGTAGAAGTCATAAGAACCTCTTCTAAAGCCCATAAATCCTAAATTTAAAGCCATAGACTCTGAATTTTGGAATACCCCGTAAGACGATTGTCCTGGATTATTCGCGTTTACAGAAGCTAACATATCGTCAAATGCTAAAGACGAAGCTCTGTTTAAGAATAACATGTTCTCTTCAATAGCTCCTTGCGAATCAAATTCTGCTAAGATAGCGTCAAATTCAGCTAAATCAGTAGATGGACTCACTCCCCAAGTATTGTTAGACATATTACCTCTAGCCTCAATAGCAGCAAATAAACCTTCTGTTCCGAAAGTTTCAGCAGCACCGTTGATTAAAGAATCAGCAGTAGATGTTGCTGGGTCTCCTTTTACAGATTCCACCATTGACATCTCTAAGTAGTCAGTAAATCTAGCTCTAGTATCACCTTCTGCTTTTAAGTACCATAAGTAACCATCTTGCCCTGCTTCTCCAGAAACTTCAACCCATCCGATTTGAGATGCGTCTGATCCAGACACTTCGTACATATCTTTTAATATGATTGGCTTGTTCGTGAAAGTATGCATTGCTGGTTTAATAGCACCTACTCTTCCAGTAGTACCTTTACCATATTCAGAACCATAAACCATTATGTTTACTAACTCTGTCCCTAATGGGAAAGCTGTTGCTAAAGTAGCGCTTGCATAAGGTAAAGCAGTAATTGTTGTAGCGTCTACTGCACTAACGTAACATTTTTCCTGTCCACCACCACCAGCAACGATAACCATGTCACCTACTCTAACCATGTGCCCTGCTGCGTTTAAAGCGTTTCCATCAACGTCTGCCGTTAATGTTATTACAGCTGTACCTGCCACTGCTCCTGCATATGAAGCGTGAAGTCTACCTTGCTCTGTCCAAATAACCTGGTCAGAAGACATAGACTCCTCAGCTCCTACTTGTGATAAAAATCCAGAGATTGTTCTGTTTCCATAAACCTCTGCTTCAGACTCCATTAAGTCTGGTAAATATTGTTGTGCCCATCCTTTTGTTCCCGCTGAAGTGAAATCGATATAATTTGTCGATAACGTACTTTTAAACGGTGCCGGTACGGCGTTCCTTCCTGCTCCTGCATTTATTCCCATTTTCTTTAATTTTAAATGTTAATTACTATTTGTTTTTAAGTCGCACTTTAAATGTAGCAGAATCATCTCCCCGTAGAACCTTGTATTTCACACCCCCAACAGAAGTCTCACTATGAGATTGTCGTGGATCCATATCTATGTTCTTAGCAGAAGCAGCACTAGATCTAACAGCGTCAGCTTTACCTTGTTCATAAAAATGTTGTGCAATTGCATCAGGATTCATAGCGGTGTATAATGATTTGTGGTATCCAGCAGCATCTTTAATTGATCCATCTTCTCCTAAAAACTTTTTAGTAAAATTAGTTAGATCTTTCTGAGAGTCCTTTACCTTGTTTGAATCTTTTACGTTCAATCTAAACTTTTTCTCCCCAACGTTGTATTCAAAACCTTTGAATTCGTCATGGAAAACGTTATTAGTTCTTTGTTCGAACTTTTGTTTAATTTTGTCCGCAAATGTTTGAGTTTCCTCCGCTTCTTCATTGTGCTTGTTGAAGAAATCAATAGCCCCTTGCTGCTCAATAGTGAGCTTGCTACCTGCTTTGATATCTTCGTAATATCTGGATTTTAAAGAGCCCAACTCTTTTTTAGCCAAAGCAACTTGCTCTTTTAAGGCTAATTTCTTTCTTTTAATATCTCTATCCTCATCTATCTCCTCATCGTATTGAAACGAATCATCAATAAGGAATTCTATCTCGTCTCCGGATAGGTGTGGTTTTGTTGCTGCATAAAATTCTTTTAAAAGGTCTTGATCACCTAAGTCTGAGTAATCCCTGTTTAAAGCTACGAAGTCAGAAACGTCTCCTCCTGTCTCTTCCATAAACTTTACTAACTTCTCTACGCCTTCCGGTAGAACTCTAGCAATCTCTTTAATCACTTCCAGATCCTCCTCCACGATAGGAGCAATAATTTCTTCCCCCGTGATTTCCTCAACTACCGGAGATTCTTCCTCTTCGCTAGTGGCAGCTAATGGAGTTTCTTCTACTATTTCAGTGACGCTTTCGTCTGTAGACTCGATAGGTGTTTCTAGAACTTCCTCCCCTTCAATAGCCTTAACAGGCGGTGGTGCTGAGAAGTCTACCTTCACTACATTGTCTACCTCCGGATTTTCCAGAGATGATGGTGGAGCTACCTCCACTTTTGGTGTTTTGTTTTTCTTTGCCATAATATAATATAATATAAATTGTTATTCAGTTACTTTGGATCGAACGTTCCTAATCCAAATTGTCCGTCCATAATATCATTACCTGCTGATTCAAAGTTCTTAGGTGGTAAATTGTTTTTTCTTTGATCTATTAGCTCTGATTGTTGTGATGCTTGTAATTTTGTTCTCTTATCTTTTCTATCCTCCTTAGTAGTATCCTTTGTTCTTTGCCCTTCTACTTCAGTGGTCTTTAGCTGCATGTTCATTTGAAATTCTAATTGCATCAACTCTTTCTTGTAAGCAACTTCTTGAGCCATTTTCTGAGAATCCATACTTGCTTCCATTTGTTTTAATTGCGCTTCTATCTGCAGCTTAGCTTGCGCTTTTTGTATCTCCAATTGAGCAGAAGCTTGTTGCTGCTGTATATTAGCTTGGGCTTGAGCCTGCATATTTTGCTGTTGCATTTCCTGATCTTTCTCTGCTTTCTGCTTTCTGCGTATTTTTAACATCTGGTTTGCTAACTTAGTGTTTTTAATTTCACGTAAGTCGATAGCATCTTCTAGTGCAATCAACCCTCCACTTAAAGCCACTTGTATATTGTTTTCAAGAATAGCCTTCTCCTCCTCGTCCGGTGACAGCTCTATGAATATACCGAAATCGTATAGATGTAGATTACCTAATTCTGCCAACACCGCTGAATTGTGAGACCCTACGCTTTGTACAAAAGCCTCCCTAGTCGGAGAGTACTCTAATATATCAGAGATTCTCAGTGACAGCGATTCGCATACCTCTGAAGCTAAGTATAAACTTGATTGTAATATGTGTCTAGTAGCTGTGTTAGAATTTGCAGCCGCTAATTTTTGAACCCCTACTAAAGCGTCTTTTGAAGGAGTGGACCCATCTCTAGCCTCGTTAAGACCAGTTACATCTCTTATCATCTGTAAGTAATAATTGTAGGTCTGTATAAGGCTTTGTATTTTCCCAGAGCCACTACCTGAGTGGATTTCCTGAATAGGAACTCTTCCGTGATTTATATCCCCGTCAGCCGTCATAGATCTACCAATT
>TARA_R110000765_G_scaffold250267_1_pt1 | contig 11921 bp, 13 predicted proteins | sample TARA_R110000765 | Tara Oceans TARA_R110000765 (sample SAMEA4398168) | marine metagenome | biome: Polar Biome; feature: [MES] marine water layer (ENVO:01000295) within the mesopelagic zone...; material: water (ENVO:00002006), including particulate matter (ENVO:01000060) such... | reverse complement strand
TGATATATACGATCATGCATCCTATTCAAGTTTTCCTCTTTCTCAACGCGTCCCCTAATTCCCAAAATACCTAAAGGACTAAAGAGGTGTTTTCTTTCTGTATCAAGTCGCATTCCTAAGTGTGGTATTTCATGAGCAAGGAGGGACATTAGATCTTCCTCCTCTCTGTCCTCTTCCGGTTCTATTTTTATGGTGTTGAGGTAATCAATAGCTGAACCGCCTAAGGTCTCACCTGGTTGGAAACGTGAGATGCTTTTATCTAATAGAGAAGACCACCTTCCATGTTTCTTTATATTTTTTTCATTGTAAGGATCCCAGTTATTGTACCCTTCTTCAAAAATAGGGCTGTGTTCCATCATTGGGTATTCCTCCACAATCATGTCCCAGATATCCTGTTTCTCCCAGTCTTTAATACGGGGATCATCTATCCATGGCGCCATTTCTTTCTTCGTTGCCATTATTCCGGTCTCCTGAAAGGTAATACTTTAGCGTTCTTTTGCATCGCCTGTTGTTTTCTTTGCTTGGCTACAGCAAGCATGTATTTTTCATGACCAGTTAAGTTTCTCATGGCGAAATTTGTTTTTGCCATTTCTGCTATGTCATGTTGTATCATTTTATCCATAAATCCCTGAGACCACTGGCCCTTGCTTCCCATTTCCATGTGCCAGTCATTCATAACTTTCATTTTTTCAGGATTTAACCTGTACCAGTTGGCAAGGTCTCCGAACATTCCACGGTTAGGGACCTTATGCCTTACGTAATTCATGAATGTTCCTGGGTGTGGATTAAGGTACCTATCAGATCCTTCAGCCATGTGTACAGCAGTACCAAGCCTGGATTCATCCGTAAAAGCAGGATTTTTTAAATTTCTAACTGGCCTGAAGTCAGGGTATTTTCTAGTAATTTCCAATACCCTACGCATTGCGTCTTTTCCTTTTAGAGATTTTAAAAGTGATAGGATGCCGTACATTCTCCCCCCAAACGGCCCCTATTTTTTCATGTCGTCAAGCTTCTGATTAATATGCTTGACTTCGGTTTCTATTACAGCAATCCGTGACTCCATCTTGGTAAACAAAATAATTGCCGTCTCCAGACGATCAACGTCATGCTCCATTGCGTTGATGCGTTGCGATGTCATTCCCCATGTGCTACCCAACGCGATTAATATTCCTGCGATCCATATAAATTCTTTCATGCTTATCCCCACGTCCAGTTGCCCATTATACCAGTCTTGAATTCTTGATCATTTAAATCATAATCCGCTTCGATATTTCCTGTACCGCCAAATGGTAAATTAAATTGTTTATCAAAGCCTACCGTTCCTTGAAAGGGATCAAGATCTATTGGTAATTGTCCTATTTTATTTTTAGAGTAGGGATTACCAGGTATGTAATCTAGCCAATCACTAACATCTGCTGTTTCATAGTCATCAGGATTTTCTCCTGCTTTTATAATTTTATCCCAAGTTCTCCAATCATCTTGATCAACAGCAGCTGACTGTACTCCCTGCGGTCCAAACGCTTGTCCCCTTAGGTCATGGAATAATCGTTGTAAAAAGTTTCCACTTGGAATTTGTTCTATGCCTCGTGGTCTAATATTAGCTTCTCCTATTCCAGGTTGTCTGTTGGAAGGATCACTAGGACTTCTATAGTCAACCCTGTGTGGTGCCTGATAATCTTCGTATCTTTGATCAACTCCCATAGGTCCACCAGGAAAGGCACGCGAATATTGTTTACCTATAGTGGCTCTTTCTAAATTACCTCCAAATCTTCTGTCTCTCTCTGCCATTATAGTACTCCTAATATTCCCTTATTCTGGGAATTCTGAAAAGGATTGTCATTCATGCCTTGTTGCATGTCCACATACTTTCCTTGGTTATTCATAATTGGATTCAATTCCATTAGCCCACCTCCAGCGGCGTACTGCGTTCCTCCACCAAACTGATTGGCAAGTGCCGCATCCGTATCTCCTTGATACAGACTAGCTGCTGCTGCTGGGTTCATGTTTGGATTATTCGTTATTGAAGATCCAGTACCGCTACCATATCCTGCTGCGTATGGTTCCCCTGCTGCAGGATCTGCAGGTGCAGGTGCATCATCTTTCATTAGTTGTCTTAGTATACTCGGATTTCCTGGTATCTCTGTTCCTTTTTTAATTCCTTCTTTTAATGTTCCTAAGGGATCATTAATTACATCCTGTCCAGTTTTTAATGCTGGTCCTACAACATTTTGTAAGACAGACTCCTTAACTTTTCCGATTGTACCTTCCGCTTGTTGTGATAATTTATTTGATTGTTCATACATTCTGTGTTGTGTTTCCATTTCAGTAAGATCCTTGTCAAATTCCATCCATTCCTCTGGGTACATACGAACTAACCTGAATATATTTGCAAGTCTGATTGTTTCTGGGAGGTTAGAGTCCCATATATTCTTAAGTACTTTTATTGCTGGTTGTCTCGTTAGTGTTCTTCCTCCATAATTAAGAAGCCAAGTTGCTGCAAGCATACTCCACGGTCCTATTCCTATTGCTCCAACACCGGCTTGTGCTGCAGATTGTCCAAACTTTCCGCCGAGTGCCCTTGTTGGCATTACCGCTCTTATGGCGCCACTGAATCCACCGATGACTGATCGACGCATCATGAACTTTGCGGTGTTTGGAACACCATCAACAAAAACTCTTTCCAGAACATCTGACAACACCTCAAACTCTTTCATGGTTGGAAGTTTTACATCCTTTCCTCTAATCCAATTGTTAGGATTAGTACCTAAGGCTCCTCCAGGTAATTCTTCCTTAAGAATATCTTTTATTCCTCTGTTAACTCCGGTTTCATATAGCTCATCATCAAACTCTTTCCAAAGACCAGTTCCAGTATCAAATATTTCAAACTTTTTAACCTGTGGTCCAGGAAGTGCCTCTTCCATGAGCTGCTTTATGGCTGTTCCTTCCTTTCCTATCCCAAGAGATGCTCTAAATTTGTCAGCATTAAACATAAATATGCCATTACCAGCTGGATCATTTATTGAATCATGAAAAGCATTCCTAATGTATACCCCAACTCCATTATGATAACCTCTGTCTCCTACTATTCTTCTAACGGCTGCTAATTCTGAAAGACCAGTTCCTGGTTTTTTCTTAGCGGAATTAATCAAAACTTCAAACAGTGATTGTCCTGCCCTCGTTGGACTTTTGTCAACTGTTACAGAAAATCCTCTTCTGTCAACTTTTGCAGCTGCCTTTCCAATATCAGTACCCCACAATAGCATTCCTTTACTTACAAAATTGTCATAATCCTGAAATGCCTTTACTACTTCTGGATATCCTGAGCTTGAAACAGAACCCACATCTGTCTCCCACGCCCTAAACAATTGAGAAATGTCGTCTTCATAATGGGTTTTTGATAGTGTTGCATCCTCTAATGGTTTTAATAAGTCATCCATCTGTTCGCGGAGTCCTTTCATTTGGTGAATGTCACGCATTGAATGAGTCCTTCCTCCACCTACAGGTTTTAATATTTGTTCTTCGATAAATTTAATAAGTTTACTGGATACCTGTTGTGGTATAAGTTCCTCACCTCCTGTTGCAGGTACTTGAAGTTTCTGTCTATATTCTTTTAATATTTGCTTTGAAACTGTAACTAAATTCTTATCTGAAAATCCTTTTCCCATTCCTTCAGCCGATCTTGTGAAATTCTCTTCCAGCTCCCTTGAATATGCCTTAAATCCTCTTGCATTCTTCGATGCTAATTTACCCCAGTCAACACCCATTTTTTCTATGTTAAAATAAGGGGCGAATGATCCAAGCATTTTATTCTTCAGATCATAATAAAATTCACTCTGCTCTTTAAGACTCTTGGTTATACCCATTCCAAATAAAGGAGTTGGTGCCATAGCACCCTTGATAGCTCTTCCTATGCCCCCACCTACAACGGTTCTGGATAGCATTGTACCTTGAATTTCAGTTGGATCAGGCCACCATTCATTGGAACCTTTTTTAATTGCTCCTTGAGGGCCAAGCCAATTGAACATCTTTGAATTAGAAAGACGCCACAGGGCATTTCCAAGCGCAGGTATTCCAAGTGGATTATGAAATGTTAGCTGCTCCACTGGTCTTTTGAATTCTCCCTCTATGGGAGCCCATTTTTTAATTAGGCTTTGCTCCGCCTCCAATAGTTCTCTTGAAGACCGTACTCCTTCCATTTTTTTATCCTTAAACATCCTGAATGGAACAGAACCAAAACCTCTTCTCAGTGAGTAGTAGGCTGGCCTTGCCCCAAAGAATATTGATGAAATTCCTCCGTCTATTAATGCCGCGTTTAGGGCACTTTTAAGTCTCCCTTTTTGTTCTTCCACATTAAAAAAATCTCTTCCTTTAATTCCTTCTGGACCGAATGTCCATGACTCAGGTATTATTTCTGCCAATAGTCCGTCTGTAAGACTGGCCTGTGCTTCAGGATTATTAACAAATTTCCTGGCTTGTCCAGCTTTACTCATGATATCGAGCATTGCTTCATATCCATAGTCCGCTGTTGCAGTTCCTAATGCTCCACCCAAAACAGCACCGACAACTCTTGTCATCCAAGGTCCTTTTGAATACCTACTCATTACAGAACTATTTTTTAAAAATTTCTTTGATGCTAATTTTTCACCCTTGATTGACCCTAAAACTCCTCCAGTAAACCACATTGAATTTTCAATGACAGGATAGGGATTAGGACTTGTACTAAACAGTCCAGCACCATCACGAAGAGCCAACACTTCAGGGTCAACAACTATGAAGTCTTTCATCTGAAGTCCCTCACTGTTGAGTATGTCAGTCACTCCTTGTGAAGCTATATCAAGATATTTTTTCTCTCCTGTGCTTTCATATTTTTCTTTTGCGGCTTTCGCCATCTCTATGATCATATCACGAGTATTATCACGTTTTTTTCTGTGGTCTTCTAAGTTAGCCAGTTCTGTTTTTCTCTGCGCTACATCCGCTTTGCTCTGTACAATCCAGTTCTCTTTTCCCTTACGCCAAGAATCCGGTGTCGCTAAATTCCATGCTGCCTGAAATGGTGCCTGCAGTGGATCAACAATTACTTTCTTTTGCCATTTTTTTCCTGATTCAATCTTCTCCTGTGCTTCTGTTCGTGGAATGCCACCCTCTGTTGTAGTTCCTTTGTACTCCTGATAAGCATTCTTATGATCTATGAACGGTTTTATTGATTCATTAAACGCTTGCGCTGAGGTTAATTTTTGGGCCATTATTGAAGAGACTCCATAATATTTTGATGAATTTCTTCCGTAGCTTGTTGAGTTTCATTGCTGTCCAAATTTATATTGGCTTCCATGGACTGCACCCACGCTCCATACATTGATGCCCCATGAATCTCTTTTTCGTATCTTGAATCACCATAGCGAAGTTGATAGTAGGACGAAACAAACTTGTCAATCCCTGTAACATTAAATGATTCAGGAACAAAATCCCAGTTGTTCTCCATTGCTTCCGCTTCGTTGTCAGTTTGTCCGGCTGACTTATAAGCTGCTGTCATGTTATCGTAGAGTGTATTGTATATATAAACATAGTTCTCAATAACCTGTTGCGGTGAAGTTGCGAGGTCACTACCAAGGCCAGTCATTTTTGTTTGTGCGAATGAATTCCTAAGAACGTCCGCCAGCATACGACCGGTTGGCTGTCTGTCCCTTGCAAGCATAAGACCAAGTGTTGTCTCGAATGTTTTAAGGGCTGATAGATTAGGGTTGTCAAGAAGCATTTCTATGCCTTTTCTTGTTGGTATCCATGCTGCTTCCCCTGGATCAAGAAGTGTCTTGCCATCAGAGGAGTATGTTGGGTTAGCGTTGAACCCATATTCATTCTTGTGATCAACAAAGAATCCAACTTCTTTTCCGTCAATTATTTGTGACTGGTTAGGAGTCCTGAAGACAAGATAGTTGTCTTTCTGCATTGCATCGAGAGTATCATTTTGAATGGCATTAAACTTTTCATTAAAGCTCTTCTCTCCACCAGCACTAGTGAAAAGGCCCTGTGTTATTGCATCAATAAATGCCTTCTTAGGAGCACCAAGTCTAGCAATTTCACCCCACGTTCCTAATAAATTTTGTCTTTGGTCAATGATAAGTGGCATAATAAAATCTGCCATAGTGTTAATGCCACGCTTCAAGTAATTCGCGTACTTAATTTGTGCATCTTTCGCCGCTTCGCCACCCATCTGGGCTGTTGTTCCAGTACCCCATCCACTCGCCTGCATTCCTTCCTTTGAAGCAGTTGTATCAACAAATGTAAATCGGTCGTAACCGGAGCCTGAGTTCATGTCCATATAGCTCGAAATTTCCGGGCTCTTACGGTAATAAGTTCCAACCCTTCTTTTATCCATAGAGATCATGTCCCCGTTGCCATCATAAACAAAACCATTATTTCCGTCAGTCTTATATAAATTTTCATATACAATAGTGAATGGACCACTGCGATCATTCGCCTTATCCAGTTCGGACATGTACATGTTAAGAGCAGCAGCTCCAATTTCTCTATCCGCCTTTCCTTTTTCTACGCCCATTTGAAATAATGTAGGTGCTGTCTGCATTCCTGCTTGTCCTACAACATCCATAAATCCTTTAAGTCCTGAGTCCATTGTCTTACCAGACATAAGCGCTGATCCTAGTTGCATTAGCATTGCCATGCTCTGCATGTTCTGGGATTCATCACCACTACCCATTATTTGTTTTATTACATCCTTGTATCCATCAATTCTTCTAAGACTGTCATTGTCAATTAACCCTGAATATAAATTAGCCTGTTCCACCAATGCCGTATCAGTGGTTTGTGTATTAGAGGTATCCTCGCTAGTAGCTATTACCTCTTCTTTTACTTCTATGTCTTCGGTAACTGTTTCCTTTTTGTTTTCTATTTTATCTTCAATTAAAACATCTTTGTCTTCCTGTGTTACTATCTCTTCCGTTTTCTCAGGAGTAGTTGTTCTAAAAGGCAATTCTGTGAGATCACTTAACTTATCGTACGCATAAATAGGTGTTCCTAAAGCTGTTATCTGCTTTATTCTTTTTCCACCCGTGAAGGGTCCAAACGTTGTTGGTCCAGCTTTTCCCTTCGCCGCTTCGACATACGCCTTGTAATAAGGACTGTCATATATTTTTTTCCCTGATTCCCTCGCCGCTTTTCCTAATTCCTGTGCGGAGTCACGCATTTTGTATGCGTTACGTGCTGCCGTATTTAAGATTGGTTTGAATAGAGATCTCATAAATGGGTTTCCCATTTTAACCTCCAGTTACATTTTTATAGCCCTGATATGCACCTAATCCAGCAATTCCAGCTCCTACGGTTTGAGCCAATGGATTACTTCCGGGAGAAGTTCCCATTGAAATTGCCATGGCACTTGAAGGCATACCTTGATAGATATCAGAAGTGAAACCTAATCGTTGGTATGGCTCATACAGCTGCTGTAACTGTTGTTGGTACTGTGCATCCAAGAACTGTTGTTGTGATTGCTGCTGTACAGAACCGGCTGACATTAACGATGAAATGTCTCCCATTTGCTGCTGCTGTTGCTGACCAGCAAGACCAGCCATTTGCTGTCCTGCCTGTCCGTATCTCCCCACTTGTGATGCAAACTGTTGTTGTGCTTGTTGTTGCGCCTGTCCATAATTCTGTGCCTGTGCCTGTCCTACAGCTTGCGCCTGCTGCCCTGCTAGTTCAGCTGACTGTATTCCCTGTCTGGCTCCCCCAAAGGAACCTGACTTGGCTGCCTGTAGATCCATTCCGGCTCCAGCCTTTCCAAATTGTTGTTCTATTCCTGATATAACTTCATCCTGGTATGGATTCATATATTGTTGGTATGACTGAGGATCATATTGTTGTGTTGATTGTTGTGTAAATTGTTTAGACTGATCTAGAAGAGGTTGGTATGCCCCTATTCCTTGTGATGCTAAATTAAATGCTTCTTGCTGTTGTGGTGAAAATGCCGCAACCTGTTGCGTGGGAATTCCTGCAGCTCCTCCAGCCTGTCCTTCACGTGCCCTTTGTTCACGAGTTAGATCACCAAACTTTGTATCTACTGCATAACGTCCATCGGTTCCTGTATATTTATATTCATCGAAACCTGCTTCTCCTGGTTTGGCGCCAGGTGTAGAAGCTTCCCAAGGGTTCATTCCAAAGCGAGTATAGTCCTTCGCAGTACCCATTAACCCCATTTTTGACGCCTCTATTTGAGGTGCATCTCTTGTATACTGTGTATTAAATGAAGTGTTACTAGGGCTGTCGCCGCCACCAAAACTCATAGCTTCCTCCTGTAAGCGTTCGCAAAATGTTCCATACCTAGACGTTTTGCCATCGCGTCAAATTTTTTTATAGTTCCGTCGGAAAGACGCGGTTCAAATAACACTTCAATAGCGTTGTTGACCTTCGACCATTCCATAAATTTTTTCATCATAAATATTCCTGCCATTCCTTTCCTGTGCTTAGGTTCCACATACAAATCAAGTTCCCTCGCAAATTTTTCATGGCTAAAGCTATATTCCAACAGCTTTCCAGTCATGAACCCAATCTTATTTTCATCCTTTTCAATGACGATCGCGAAATAATTCGGATCGCTTAAAGCAGTGTTGATGTATCCCTTTACCTTATCCTCACTGTATTCAACCTCACTCCAGTCTGACTCTTCATGGTGCTCCTTTGATATTTTTAAGATCCACTCAAAGTCGTTAGGTTCCAAGAACCTCCACTCCATTATCTACCCATGGTGTTTCCCGTATTTTTCACGTTTCTTTTGAGTTTTTGCCTTGTGTTTTTCGGTAGCTTTTTTTAGTTTTTTATCTGATGCTGCTTTAGCGTCTTTTTTAGCTTTATGCTTCTTTAAGATTGCTTGAGTCCCTAAAACTCCAGCTCCACCTACCCCTACACCAGCTTCAAATTTAGAAATTGAAGGTTTCTTTTTCATAAGTGAAGCTCTCACTCCACCTAAGACAGCTGCACGTGATAAATATTTATCAGCGGTAGGCACTTTAGCCTCCCTTTTTAATTTGGATCTTTTAGGATACTTCGTCTTTGGCTTAGGCTTAATCTTGCTCTTAAGTACCCCTCTTATAATTGCTCCTACCATTTTATACCACCTCCTGCATGGATTCTGATTCCGGATCCAGCATGTTCATCATGCCATACATTTTTCTAGCCCCTTCGTAGCGATCCCCACCACCAAGGTTTTCAACGGCCTTTGCCGTCATCACGAACTCACCGTCCGATAATTTAGCGTCAATTGAATCTGATGTTCCAGTTCCAACTCCGTTTACATCGCCCCCGTTTTGAAGGGAAGCTATTCCTCCTTTGTTCCATAAACCTCTTCCTGTATCCCATGGATTAGCCATTTCACCTTCGATTTGATCTTCAGCTACTCCGTACATCCACGCAAGTTCTTTTTTTCTTTTCTCTTTGTTTTTAGCCCACGCTTTTTTTGCTCTTGATTCAGCCGTTTCCATGTATTCTGCACCGGCTCCTACTGCTTGTGAGAAAGCTGTTGGCATCCAGTCCGCTTTTGTTTCTTCCTCTATGGGAATTAAGTTGCCCCATTGGTCAGATGTATAACCACCACCCGTTGTTTTCGTAAATATGTCCGCGTTCATGGAATGCTTTCTAGGGTCAGTCAGTGATGGAATAAGTTTATTTTTATTAGATGGATCCGCTATCATTGGCCCCAAGTCATACGAGGGTATGTTTCTATCCAATCCGCCTTTAGATGATAGTATATCCCAAGCTTTCACCTTTTTAGGTGCATCAATATTTGCGTATTTTCCTGTGAATTGAGGAGTAAAAGAAGAAGTATCATAGGCCTCCATGTCATGAATAGGGGATGGTGGTTTAGTCATAATTCGAGACTTACCTGGCACTCCAGCATAAGCCTTGTTAAAATCTCTAGCCTCTCTAGAGGCACTCATGTAAGAGGGAAGCATAGAAGCTAACCCTGCATACGCAGCCTGTTTTCCGGGCTTCTCAGCTCCAGTTGCCAGACCAGTTCCGTATCCAATTAGGCCCTGCTTCAAAGCGTTAGCCGCCATTGGATTCATTTTACTGAATAAACTTGATAGACCACCTGCTGGTCCAAGTGAAGCCATCCATGGGAACGCAGTGCTTATCGCCATTGGCGCAAGCATTTGCATTATAGGGTTCTTCATTAATTTGCTTAAAAATCCCATATTAACTATAAAAAGTATTAATTAAATTATTATATTCTTCATCAAATTCAGGTCGAGTAGTTGGTTCTTGGGGACCACTACCACCTAGCATTTCCGGCCACAAAGACCCTTTATATTCCCTATCTTTAACCTGATTGAAAAGTTCATCTGCCGTTGGAGCTGATTCAAGTCCCGGTGAAAAATATGAATTTCTCATATAATTTTTTTGATCTTCACTTAATTCCGCCATGCTTTGTCCCATCGATGTTAAGTTACCACGTAATAAATCAAAGTTATATTCATCGTCCACTGGATCATATTCACCACCAGATTCATCCATTTCAAGAACTGAAGGAGAAACAAATGGTCCGTAATCATCATAATCATAGTCAGAGCCATAAGTTCCAGGCCGGTAGGCCATCTGTGACATTATTCCTTCTAAGTCAGGACGATTCATTCCACCTTGAAGTGCGGCATTCCAATAGGAACCCTTACCCACGCTGTCACGACCTCCTCCTGGTACTCCAAATAAACGTCCCTTTCCCGGAACATTATCATTGAAATCATTTAAAATATTCTGATTGTAATTACCCGTAATTCCTAGAGGTCCTTCTGGATAGTGATGAGTGTCTCTTAAATCACCTTGCATCAGACCCATAGTATTTGGAGTTGGGTCTCTCCTAGGATTGTAAGATCCTCCCATACGATCTCTTCCTATGTTTGATGGTGGTCCACTTCTTGGTCCTGGTGGTCTTTGATATTGACTCATTATTCCTTGTTCACGTCGTGAATCGTCAAAAGGAGCTGTTACTGATTCCTCATAATGTGGATTTCTAGTAGCCATTATAATCCTGCCTCACTTAGCAAATCTTTTATCTTTGCAACCTGTATGGTTATGTGTCTTCGAACATGATGTTGTTGTGTGAGCGTGGAAGGGTTGTCCACGTCGGCTTGAGCTTCTTCATCAGAATTATACTCTACCCCTGTTTCGGTATTCTCTATAGTAACCTGTGCCGGTACCACAATCTTGGGAACCTTCTCACCGTTTACTGTAGCGTATTCAATTACTTCGTCTTCATTTATAGGCATATTGTCACCATATAGCAAGTATTAAGTTATTTCAAGGAAAGACATTACCACATGAAGTTGATTCCCAGCGGATGCCTGTACCTTTATTATTTCGGATTCCTCCGCGACCAAGGGGGTCGTGAGTAATTCCAATGTTCCGTTTGCCGTTAAGGATTTTGTCTTGAAAAGACTGAAAATAGCGGCGGCTGAGTTAACCAGCGTCACCGTAATAGTGGGTGTAGCGCCAGCATCCTCCGAGACAAGAATTGATTTTATGATGGTGGTTGTAGCTGTTGGTACAGTGTACAACGTCTCATTATCCGTGTCCGTTAAGTCAAGTTTTGCGTTTTTATATGCGTTAGCCATTTTATCCTATGAACCAGGCGATTGCCTCGTCATCGTTCCGTAATTGTTCTGGTGTGTAAGAGGAATTCAGAAGCTTTATTAACTGATCCAGTGAAGTAATCAACTGGTTAATCTGCTCCTCGCTGTACTCTGAAGGTGCCTGTGGCAATCTTGGTATATTTATCTGTGCCATTATCTTAGTCCGTCAGGTTGAACGTCCGCACGGTAGGTACCATATCTCCACGCCGTATCAAGATCAGTACTTGAAATTTTAATTGATCCTTGCCTTCCTCGTGCGCGTGTGTCAACCTTGGTTGTAGTAGTGCTCACCGT
>TARA_R110000765_G_scaffold282341_1_pt1 | contig 11934 bp, 4 predicted proteins | sample TARA_R110000765 | Tara Oceans TARA_R110000765 (sample SAMEA4398168) | marine metagenome | biome: Polar Biome; feature: [MES] marine water layer (ENVO:01000295) within the mesopelagic zone...; material: water (ENVO:00002006), including particulate matter (ENVO:01000060) such as...... | reverse complement strand
ATGGTAAGTTTAAAAATGAATAGAACAGTTTCAACAATGATGTGATTAAATGGTAAGTCAAGTATATCTTAAAACCCAGCGATTTAGCGGAAGTAATGCTTCTTTAAATACTATACCATTAAATGTTATTAGTGTTGGAGTGCAAATAAGTAAAACTATTCCTTCTATGCCAATTCCTCTTTCTGCTTTATTTACAGGTGAATCAGAAACTGTTGCTTTAGATTTAGGAATGACAAGTAAGGCTATTACTTTACAGGGATTTATAACTGATACTTCAATATCTAGGACAATAGATGGGGAAACAAACACTAAAACTTTTACTGCTCACGAAATTGCTCAAATAATTGCTTCCGGTGTAGATGCTATGGCTATTGCTGAAAATCAAGCCTTTTCAGAATTAGTTATATTAATGCCTTCTTTTATTGATAGTGATTATGAGTATAGGGATGGAGTTGATATTAATAATAGAAATTCTGGAACTTTAGTTCCTTTAACTTTCCATTCAAGAGGGGCGGCGGGTGAAAAAGAAAATGAAGGAGTTAGTATAGTAAGAACTGAATTTCCTGATTTATCAACAGATACCGGATTAGTCGGTTTTATAAGGAGTTTTAATTATAGCATTGAATCGGAGTCTTTTGATATTTCTTTTGGTTTAGAATTTGAAGTTGCTAGAACTTTCCCTTGAGGTGATACTATGTATAAGATTTTAACTGGTAAGCAAAGGGGATTAGTGTTTCCTGTAATGTGCAACGGCCATATTAAAATTGATTATAGTGAAAATGTTCCAGACTCAACTTATGATTTAGGTTATGGTGTTTTTTCACATGTTGGTTCTTTTACTATTGAAGCGATAATTACTCCTTTTGATATTAACGGAGATGGGCAAAAAACTAAAACAGCACACTATGGCGGTAAAGATAGACATAGTGAAAAAATAATTCAAACTGCTGACTATGATGATGGCACAGCAATAATTGATATGGATTCAACTGCTGACTTGAAAGTAGGTATGCTTGTAGTTTCTGACCATTTCTCCCCATTTACTTTTATTACTGTTATTAATAGTGCTACTCGAATAACAATATCAAGAGTATGTTCAACTGGCGGTGCAGACCAAACAAATGTAACAGTTACTTTTAGAACACCCGACTCAATTAAAGTAATGCCTTCTCCACCAACAGTAAATAGAGCAAATGGAACTGCGGCCATTACTCAAACCAATTATCAATCTTCGTTATATTTAACTAATGCCGCAAGAATTACACATGGTATGCAAATTTTTGCTAGCACTGGTATAAGTTTAAAATTAGAAAATGCTACTAATACTAATGTAAATCAACCTGCTGAATATAGATTAAATTGCGCTGTTAATTTAGGTGGAACTATTAACACTTTTCACTCAGATGTGTTAATTAAACCGGCTTTAGGTAAACAATTCTTTTATAAAGGAACTGATGATAAATTAGGATTTGAAGCAGACGGTCTTATGAAATATAAAAAAGTAACTACCTTTACAGGGTTTAACGGAAGTAATTCTATTACCGGAGTTAATTCAATTGATTCAATTTCAGTAGGCGAAGAAGTATATATCAAAAGTGGCTCGTCTTTTGTCTCGCTTGGCCGTGTAACGGTGCTTGTTAGTAGTAGCACTTTAACGACCACAGGGGCGGCATCTTCGGCTTCCATTAGTAGCACTACCACAGACTTGTATTTGCCTCTTGAGCGAAATGCAGCCTACATAAACCAACAGTTTCATATTGCTTGTGCTTTTAACGCCGCTACTTCTGCGTTCAAAATGTTTTTAAATGGTAAAGAAGTTAAACTTTATAATGAATCAAATGAATTAGATAACTCTCATAGTGGAACTGCTGATTTTAATTTCGGTAATGGTGATATTTATATAGGTTCTTCTGGTAGTGCGGTTGGTGCTGGTAGTGCTGCTACTAATAATCAATTTATGGGTATTCTACATGAATTGTCTATTATTAGAACAATTAAACAAACATTCAATATACGAAATTTATTACCTAATTATGACGATACTTTGCTTTACTTAAGATTTGAGGAGATAGACCTATGACAAAAATACTTGCTATCTCTAGAGGGCCGCCTACTTTATCTCTTTCTAGCATTACTGGTGGTAATACTACACTTACTTTAACTGCTTCTAATGTAGATAAGTTATGGGTAGGTATGATTGTAACAGGTGATGGAATACCTGCTTTGACTAGAATTACAGCAATAGCCAGCACCACTACTGTTACTTTAAGTTCTGCTGCAACTGATTCAACAACAGCAAATAGAACTTTTGAAAAAGTGGCATATAATTGCCCGACCAATCCAAAATTAAAAGTAATTGAAGCAGCAACACTAAGAGATAACTTTATTGCTATTTATAATAATTCTCCCATAACTAATGAGAGCAACCCCTCATTCACAGCATTAAATAATACGGCTATGAATGGGGCAATTACTGAAAACAGTAATGCAGTAACGGTTGCATCAACAAATGGATTATATGTTGGGCAATCCGTAATTTCAACAAGTGATAATTTCCCGATTAATACAGTTATTGAAAAAATTGTTTCTTCAACTGTATTTAATACTAATAATGACTCTAATGCTACGGTGAGTTCTAGGGCATTAAAACTAGGATTACAGTTATCTAATTTAGAAACTACTAGTGGATTTAGATTAAAATGTTTTGATTCAAGTTCTTCAACTGGTTATGCTTTTACTAGCGCACAAGCCACCCAAATTAAAAATGAAACAGATAATTATTATTTTGTTTTAATTCACTCAGATAATTATTTAAAACATCACTTTGCTAGAATAACTGAAATAAACTATGATGATATAGGTGAAGATATAACTTCTTCACAAGGGGATTCTTTTGATTTTGAACCGAAACTAGGTAGTGAACTACCAATAGGAACTAAATTTAAACTTTATAGTTTTCCAATACCTGCTTATAATCATCCTGTTGCTATTTCAGCAGGTGTATTGTCATCATTAAACGACTCATTAGTTTGTTCTCATCCATTGTTTTATTTCTTTAATGAATATTTAGATAAGAAAAATGAATTAGACCATAATGAAAAATATGCAATTAGATTCAATACTGGGTATGAAACCAGTGTTATTTCGTTTGATAGTTATTTTATGACTATGCCTGACTATGGAACTAGCATTGTAGATTATAGTAGATACTCAATGAATCTTAAATTGGTAGACAGATTAAAAGACCAAGATGACCCATTAATTCACACTAGTAATGAAAGTGTGACAGTAAGTGCGTTTAATCCATTTGATAGAGATTCTTGTTTTCTTAATGCTAAAAGAGATGGAGAAGGGGCATTAAAAAAGGGTTATCCTGATTATAGTAATACTACTTTCACTAATAATACAGTAAGTCAAAATTATGTAGGGCCGGATAGATATTTACAGTATGGTTATTCTCCAACCATTTCTAATTTCACTGAAAATGTTATGGATTGTGTTATCAATGAATCTGTTGGTATGAAGGGGGGCTATGCTGAAATTAAAGTTGTAGATTCTTCAAGAATGCTTACTTCTAAAATACCCGAATATTCACCTATACGAATAAGACATCATGTTCATAGGGCTTCTTTTATGGATTGGATGCCACTACCAATTTTTATTACTAATGTCAGTTCCCATCCAGAATATAGCACTTCTGCTAATTTTGATATTAGTAGTTTCTTAAGTGTTGGTGATGAAGTTAGAGTTGGAAAAAGAATACTTATTGTTAAGACAATAGATGCTTTTTCAGGATTCACCCAAGACATAACTTTTGAAGACTTTACTAGATTAGAAACAGAATCAGTATTTACTACAACTACCTATTCTTTGGCAGTAGATGATGTGTTATATCGTAGAGCATATAATCAAAATGATAATACTCTTTTAACTGACTATCCAATATTTGATGGGCGTGAATCAGTGTTATATGTTATATTAGGTAATCCTAAACTAGAGGCGTTAGAAGCAACAGTTATCGGTTCAGATGCAGATAAAAAACTACTTACTCTAAAATTCTTTAATGCTTCTAATGTTTTAGAAAACAGTCTTGCTTATGCTAACGGTAGTTATAGTATAGAAATTGAAAGACTTAATGGTGAAATAGAAAGAATAGAAAGTGCTAGTGAAAGTAGAACTAATATGATGACTCTTCAAGTGACGAGTCAAATGAGAAAATTAATTTCTCCTATTATTAATAAAAATACATTATTCGCTCAAGATATTGTTTATTCAAGTGATAGCCCATATAACAAATTAACCCCTTTATTAGACACGGGAGGAAACCAAGTAGAAGCAGTTCTTACCTTTGCTCTTAAAACAATTACTTGGGCAGGTGTCGGAGTAACCGCCACAGTGCCTTTAGGAACAACTTTATTTGGTAAACATTCTAATGGCTCTATATCCTATGTAGGTAGAGTTAAGACAGGCGTTACTAATTCGGCTACCGCATTAATTGAAGACTATTCAAGAGCCGAAGGAAGCGTAGAATTATTAAAAAGTGTAGATAAACATTATATTTTTAATAAGGCTTTGGCTTCTAATCCTTTTGAAACCTCCACTTCTAGTTTAGATGGGGTTTCAAATAAAGGATTGTATTTTGAATCCGGAACTAAAATTACACACGCTGGAATTACAGGTGCTAATGATGGAAAAGAAGAATCTCTTTTATCTGGAAGTTCTATTTCAGATAATTCCGAAGCAAGAGGCTATTTCTTAAGCAGCGCAACTAAAATAAAAAGCGATTTACCGTTCCAAGCAAAATTAGATAATTTAACACATACTTCTACTGCTAGTTTTGATACTATTAACACTTTAATGGACTTTACAGTAATAAAAGTATCACAAGGAGATTCGGAAACTGTTATTACAGTAGCACCTTATATTCCATTAACTTTAGGTAGAGTAGATATTAACTATGCTAACCAACAAGATACTTTAATTTCTAAAACAGTTTTATTTAAATGCAACGCTATTACAAGTGCTCAAAACTATTTAACAGAAATTACTGATAACTCAGGATTACCGTTAGGTGGGCAAACTCTCCCTAGACAATATCACAATAAACCTGTATTTGTTGCAGGAGTATTTGTGGGGTTGTTTGTTGGTTCAGTTAATAATGGAACAGATACTACTATTTACTTAGATAGAAACATAACTGATATTGCTACTAATTCAGAGGTATCTTTTTTAGATTATAATACTACTACTAATGAGAGTTCTAAATTAACACATGAATTAAACTTTTTGAATGGTGCACATTTACATACTGGTAAGATAATAAGTTTACTTTATCCAAAAATAGGTGCAGTTAATACTAATGGTTCAGCCAGCGTTTCAGATAATACCTTAAGTGTTTTTGATATGCCTTTGGCCTATTCAGCGACTAATTTAGGAGTTACTAGTTATTCACAAAAGTTTGGTAGTGCTTATTATAGGTTAATGAATATTGAAAAGGGTAATTTTAATTTAATTAACTCTAGTATAACTGGCTACACTTCCTCGGAAGAACATAATTTTTATGGACAGACGCTAAGTAATGTTAATTATTACTCATCTGGTTATCGGTTTAATCCCGGTTTTTACATTGATGGGGTTTTAAATAATAATATTACAGGAACTGGAAAGACTAATGTATTTTATAGCGGGTCAGTTGGGCATGATTTAGTAGAATCAAGAGGACATAAGGCTTCGACAGGTTCAAGATATGGTAATGAAGATAAATTTAGTTTGAATGATAGTCAAATTATAGACTCTTTATACATACCGCCATTACCCAATAGATACTCAGATAATGCCAAGCACCATAGTTTTTATATTGCTGAAGATGTATTAGATAACCTTGACCCTAAAATATCTAGAATGTTTTTGTTTAGTAATTGCGACCTTTTACCCTATTCAGGAAGCCGTATTGATAGTTTGTTTAATACCAATCAAACTAGGGATTTAACTAAGTATAATATCATGCTTATTAATGAACCTACTGATACCGATTCATCCGACCTTAAAACAAATGTTATTGGTGAAACAAAAAGATTAACCTCAAGAGATGCTGCTTATACAGTAGGTTCTATTAAATCTGCTTCTAAATCTGTTGGTAGTGATAATCCTAAATTTACTAATTTTTCAGTGATGCGCCTTACTGAAATGGTTTTAGATTTTGCCTTTAATCAATTTGACCCCGAAAATCCCCCTACTACTGATAGAGTAGTTCCTTCTTTTAACTTAAAATCTCACAAGATTGATAGAATTACTAATTCTTCTTCAAACCCAGTTTATTCTAGGTCGATTTCTGGAAAGGTTATTACTTTTAGTGGCGCACCTGTTGTTGCCGCTAATGATGTTATTTGTGATGATGTCGGTCATTTTATGGGAATTGTGGCAAGCGTATCAGGTAATGATGTTACTTGCGATGATAATGTATATAAGACCGTAAATACTACTGGAACTGCTGCGTATTATGCTGCGGCATCAGGAACGGCTAATTTACATTTAAGGAAACTGTTTGCAGAACAAACAAGTAATGCTGATGGTGGCTGGGGGCTAGTTTCGGGGCATGGTGCAGAAGATACTTTTATTAAATTCGGTGAAGACATTAACCTACTTAAAACGGCCATAATGGTGCCATATAGTAATAGTTACTCAGAGATTGATAGTGCGTTTTATGAGGTTTATAATGATAATACATTACATGGTAATTCAGCCCAAAGCGACGCACCACAAACCAATGTTCGTCGTTCTTCTCTTTGGCTTCCTATTGATGTAGATTCTGATTCTGTTTTCGCAAAAACAAGTGTGGGAAGAAATCCTTGGAAGTTAGCAGATAAACTTTATACTAGCACTGGTGGAATATCAGTAATGCATTCTGCTTCTGGTTTTAATGCTAGTAACCAGCATTATGAAGAAGTAATATATGAACACTTTATGCCTATTATTTTAAATAGATTCACAATTGAAGAATCGGGAACTGCTAATGCCAGTATAGGTATGTGTGCGCCTAGAATTGCAGGTCTTAGTAGAAGACATATTGAAGACTCCTTTAATCTAATAGGAATATCAGTTTACCCAAACAATTATGCTTCGCTTGAAACCAGTTCTGACGATGCTGCTGGAAACCCTATACTTAGAGTAACTTCTGATACTGACGCTGATGGTATATTGATGGGTTTAAAGCCTATATTAGTATTAGATTCTAACAATGCTATGGCTAATGATGTTGGGCCTAATAATACAACTCTTCATAGATTTGGAATACCTGATACCCAAGCACAGTTTTTAAGTTTTGTTGATTTAACTGGATGTTATTTAGCCCCAGAAAACGGAAAATATCTTCAAAATGATGGTGATGTTATTTCACTAGGAACACAAGCCGATAGAGAAAGTTTAAATGAAGTAACTCCTAATAGTTTAATTTATATTTTATCACATGAATTAGATACAACTAATGCGACAAAATCCCATATACTTACAGTTGATTCTCCCTTACAAAGTTCAAGTGCTACTGTATACAGAATACTTCAACCCAATCATACATGTTTTCATGATGCGAGTCCTAATACCATTAAATTAAATGAACTCTCTTCAAAATATACACAAAAACCAGATTCAACAGAAATGTATAGTAACCCAAATAGTTTTTTTGTTAGTGGTGGAACAGGGCCAAGAACTTTTGAAGGAGAAGCGGAAGCAGTATTATCTATGTATGTTATTGCTGACCCTAATGATGTTTCTACTTCCGACCATGTAGTTATTAGAACACCGGATAAATTAGCAAATATTTGGAATCTTGATGCCGAGGGTATAAGAAATACTAGACTAGTCATCGCTGATGGAGAGAATGTTAATCTTACAGATGTAAGATTTACTAAAGATACTACAAGTATTGGTTATTATATGAACATTACTAAGATGAAAAAAATGATAGGAATACCTTCTGTATCTGAACCTATTGAATTAACAGTAGATGGTAAAGTTTCTTTTAATGCTAAAAGAGCACTTATTGGTTCAGTTGCATCTATTTGTAGAGAGACTGAAGATTTAATTGAAGAAACTCTATTAGATAATAACATAGATTTTTCATTAAGTAGGAATGACTCTTATCCTTTCTTCATAGCCCCTAATTTTCAAGGAGTGAATCTGTTTAGTGCAATTAACTTTTTGATGAGTAAAAAAAATAAGTCCTTAACTGAAGTAAATGGTAAATTAACCATACTAGATAGAATTGATTCTTCTAATTTTTCTCATGTTAATTTGAGTCCAGAAAATTCAGCCGTAGATATATTCTCTTATGAAAAAGTAAAAACCATGTTTGATTACTTTAATCACATAATTGTATTAGGCCAAGCCCATAAATCTGTAAAAAAGAATTTGAGAAGCATAAATAAACACGGTATTAAATCATTACAAGAATACGATTCCCAATTAGTTACACAAGAAGATGTTAATAAAAGAGCAATAGAATTACTAAGACTACACAGTGATTTTAACTTTAAAATTACAATTGAAGTGGGTCATAAAGGAGTAGGGCAATTAAAAGCCGGAGATATAGTTTCTTTGGAATTACCCCAAGAAAATGTAGAATTTGCTGAGTATTTAGTTTTACAGATTACTCATACTATGCAAGGTATGTTAATATTAGAGTTAGGTAAATATAGCAAACAATTAGAAGATAGATTTGCTGAGATTGCTATGAACCAAAGCAGAACTATTTCTGCAATTAGGGATAATAAATTTGATGGAACTAACATTGAATTTGATTTTATAGAAGAAACTAAACTTAAATTAATTAAATTTATTGCTCAAAAAAGGTCGGCTGTTGCTGGCATTCCTCTTGGGTTCACGGGGGCTTTAAATACAGGAACCTATACACTAGGTCATGTTGGTGCTGGCACAGTAAGCACCGTTTTATTGGAGGAAGAATTTTGATAACTGATACAATGAAATCTTTAGTCGCCACTTATATTCAAGGAACTTTAATCAATAATGGTAAAATAGGGTTAGGGGGAAACTCTACTTATTCTACCCAAACAGGATTAGATGTTGATTTAGGAACAAGTGTTACTTTAGTGGCTACAAAATCAGATGTAAATGTAATTGAAGTTCACCTTGTAATTTCAGGTAATGCAACTGGTATGACTAGTTCAGTTATCCGAGAAGCGGGTGTTTTTGATTCTAGCGGTAATTTATTGTTTAGACATAACTTTGATGGAGTCGGCCCAGTCGCCTCTAATGAAACTCTTGAGTTTTTTTTCTTCTTGGAGGTAGAATAGTATGGCCGTAACTGATGCAGACAACCCTTATTTTTATAGCACCCTATCGGGAACGCCAACTACTCAAATTACTGATGCTGTGGATTTTCCACACTCAGGTTTAATTAGAGCACTTAGTCAAGGTGTTAGAGGTAATTACGCAGTTAAGACGGCTAATGATTTTGATATTACTTTTGCTGCGGCTACTCATTCAACAATTGCTGTTACTGCTGGTAAAGTGTATAGAGATGGTAAGTTACACACTGTTAGTGCTTTATCCGCATTACCCCTAAATACTTCTTATAATCCGGGAACTGGTGCAGTTAGTCTTATTCCAATATCCGCAGGAGATGTATATTTAATGCTAGTCTCTAAAGATGGTGGCAGCAGTAATGATACTATGGTATTAAGAGGAAGTAATGGAACTCACAGTGTTGTTCCTGCTTTAGTAGAAGGAGATGTTCCTATTGCTATAATTAAAATTACAGCAGGAAGCGCAAATGGTTCTGCTGAACAGGCTGATAGAATGGTTCAATACCTTACAACAGGTAAAGTAGAAAGTAGTTTAAGTGTTGGGTATAATTCATCTGGATATACTGAAACTTTAGCCATTGAATCTAATAGTGGCGACACTAATATTATTGCTTCGGTTGCAGATAAGGACATTAACTTCAAAGGAACTGATGGAAGTAGTGATATTACTGCTCTACAATTAGATATGGCCTTAGTAGGTAAAGCCACATTTAGTGGGGCTATTGTATCAGCAGGAACAGTTACGGCTACTGGTTTTACTATTGGTAGTGCTGCAATTACTGAAGCAGAATTAGAAATTATTGATGGTGCTACTATAACAACTGCTCAGTTAAATAGAGTTGATGCAACATCTAGTATTCAAACTCAATTAGATTCAAAAGCAATAAGGACAGGCGACCAATCATTCGGAGGTTCTCTTGTAATTGATAAAGATAGGGCGGGTAGTGTGGGGGCTGAAACCTCTAAAGCATTACATGTTGATTTTGATAGATTGGCACAATCAACTGGAACAGCCGCACATAATGACATTGGTATTGATTTAGATGTAACTTCTTCAAGTAAAGGGACTTCAACTGCTATTGGTATGGATATTGATGTTGTTGGTGCAGGAGATGGAACCCAAGTAGTAACAGGTTTAACTGTTGATGTAAGCGGTGGAAATACTAATATAGGAATGCACATTAAATCTGAAGGTGCTGGCGACCATTTAATTTTAGAAGCCGACTTAGACAATGCCGCTACTCACGCCCCTAATTTAGTTTTATACAGAAAAGGTAGCGATACCCCTCAAACAAATGAACTTATAGGGCAAATTGTATTTAGGGGAGAAAACAATAATAACCAAGATGTAAATTATGCTAGTATAGAATCAGGTATGGATGATGTAACCGATGGTGGTGAAGACGGAAATATGACCTTTAATTTAATTGAGGCTGGAACTCTTACGGAGTTTATTAGACTTAGAGCCGCTACAAGAAGTGTAGTAATTAACGACCAACAGGATGATATTGATTTTAGAATTGAAGGAGATAGTGCGGATAACTTATTCATTACTGATGCTAGCACTCAAAGAGTTGGTATAAACACAGGAAGTCCCGCTACTACTTTAGATATTGGGGGTAATGCTCAAATTACTAATCCTGACGGTATAAATGCAACTGCGTTTAGAATAGATAATGCAGATGCGGGCGAAATAGCCCTTGAAATAATAGCGGCAAACATCGCTACTGATGTAATAGACATTACTGCTGATACTGTAACTACTGCAAATGTTATTGATATTACAGCAGATGGATTAACTGACGGTTCCGCATTAAACATTATATCGGATTCTGCTTCTACTGCTACAAGAAACATAGCGTATATTAAAAACGACCATGCTTCCGCCGTTAATGCCACTACTCTTAAATTAGAAAGCGATACCGCTACGGAAGCAAGTGCGCCGGTATTGCATGTTAAATCAGCAAGTGCTGGTGGTTCAATTCTCCTTGAATCAACTACTAATTCTGCTGATGCAGGGCCGGAAATGCACTTTTATAGAAATGCTGGTGCTGGAACTGCAAGTGATGATTTAGGTGCATTGAAGTTTTATGGACAAGATGATGGTAATAATAAGCACCTGTTTGCACACATTTTTGCTGATATGCACGCTGTTACTAATGGTAGCGAAGCAGGGAGAATACTGATTCAAACCTTTACTGGGACTAATCCAAATAATAATATTCAAATTGAACAGGCACAAGTAGTTGTAAACGCTTCGGGTGGAGATATTAATTTTAGACATAGGGGAGACAACGACGATTATCTAATTCATTCGGATGCTGGTCTTGATAGAGTAGGTATAGGAACAGGTTCACCTGCTAATAAACTACAAATAACCCATACTGGTGCTGATGGTTCTAATGGACTAATGATTGTTAGAGAAGATGCTACAACAGTTGATGGAGAATTACTTGGTGGAATTGGTTTTGATTCTAGTGATGGTAATGTGCCTTCTTCGGTTTTAGAGTCATCGGCTTTTATTAGTTCGTTTGCGGTTGAAAGTCATGGCCCTAATGATAAAGGTGGTAATCTTAAATTCGGGGTATCTTTAATTGACGAAAATGATGATACC
>TARA_R110000765_G_scaffold6409_1_pt1 | contig 11943 bp, 12 predicted proteins | sample TARA_R110000765 | Tara Oceans TARA_R110000765 (sample SAMEA4398168) | marine metagenome | biome: Polar Biome; feature: [MES] marine water layer (ENVO:01000295) within the mesopelagic zone...; material: water (ENVO:00002006), including particulate matter (ENVO:01000060) such as...... | reverse complement strand
ACCGTCACCATATACTACTGTTCCTGTATCATCAGCAGCGTCCCAGCTATCAGCTCTAACACCTAGCCCTGCGGGTATAAACCACGTATCCATAGTATCAGCCCCACGATTACTAACAGCAGGGTCAGTACTATTAGTTACAGGACTACAAGTAAGACCAGCAGCAGGTATGTTAGTTAGATGTAAATCTATAGCTTGCTGACCGTCCTCAATAAATAGCTTGATACGCCCAGTTTGAGTAGTCCATGTACCGAATCCCATATCAGCACCAGCAGGGTCACCTAGTATAGTATATCTTAAGTTTGTAGGTCCAGCACCAGCTTCCGAATTATTCTGTGGATTATCTAGATACATATAGAGGTCATACATAGTAGCCCCACCAGTTAAGGTAAGGTCAATTTCTATACCTACTGGATTTACTATGACATCGCCAGCTAAACTCTGATTTTGTAAATCCCACGCTCCACAACGATCTCTGTTAGCATTTCTTGCAGCATTTAGTGCTCCGTGTTCTTGAGATTTCTGCACAAAGATTTCATTCCTTGCTACGACTCCACTAGGATAACCTATTGACAGTGGGTCAGCATCACCTTGTACTAATACGTCAGAGTATGGGCATGCCTGATAATTTACAACGCCTCCACCAAGTGCGCCTTCACCGTTACTTAGAGCACTTGTAGTTAATTCACTAAGAGCTTCTGCAGGTAATTCAGGAGTAGTAATTTCTATTCTAAATATATAATCACCACTTATACCCGTCGATGTTATTTTCCATTTCCTATCATTTTGATATAGTGTATCATTCATAGCAGCAGCTAACTCCTTCGTGAAGTCCTCTACTGTATAGATACCAGGTTCTACTATGCAAGGAGTAGCAGGGTTAAGTTTTACGATAAAGGCGGCGGCAGTATCATCACTTTTACCTATACGAAAGTATAACTTATTGTTAGTAGCATTTATACTAAATTGTTCTCTGTTCCAGTTAGCTTTGAATGCTATAAGAGCTACCTGTGAATCTTTACTTATAACTATAGGATCTTCTTGACTTACTCCGTAATGATAAGCTCTGCTGGGGTCTTCTACGTCCGTGAAGTTCTGTTGATTATTTAGAATGACGACACTCATATTATATTTAATTATAAGGATTATTAACTGTTCTATTTAATATATGAACGTTGCTGTAAATCTACCCGATCACATAGATGGTATGAACTATACACCTGAAATGATAGGTAAACCGCGTGATAAATTAACAGTAGAGGCGAAGCACCCTGAACCTACTGATGTATTTGAGGGTGCCCCTAGGTCTGATGTTAAACCTAACAAACATAAGGATAGTTACTTAGACAAATTTAATAAGACGTCTAAGAGACAAGCAAAAGAATGGAAAAAGAAAAAAGGACTATAGTTATATGACTGAGTTTTATTCATGGACGACAGCTACCGAATTCGCGACTGCATTAGGATTAATAGGAGCATGCGTAGGTGGTGTGCTTAAAGTAGCATTTACAGGTGCTGGTAATTCACGCTGTGAAAATATTAATTGTTGTTGTGGACTAGTTAAATGTGCGAGAAAACCTAAGTCAGCGGCGGAGTTACAGGTAGAACTACAGGCGAAGGACTTAGAGGAGGGAGTATCTTTACCCGCCCCTGCCGATGTAGTAAAAAAAGGTGCTTCGCTGACTGGCGATGCCGCCATAGGTTCCGCGCCGTAACATGTGCCCCACAGTCACATACAACTTCTCTCGTAGCAGTTTGTAACCGTTTACACCTATCTTTAGGTGCAGTATACTTTCTACATTTATTTACTATTCCGTTAGGGTTATTAGCCCATTCGGTAATTAACTCTTGTTCTCTTGCATATGCGTCATATTTGTCTTCATATACACCTTCTTCTATCATTTCCCAGTCCCAGTCCTCGTCTGCTAGTATGATTTTTGCAGCCATACATTTATGCTTAGCGTAAGCAGATTCACCTTTACTCTTAGCATGTGTCTCATGAAACATCATACGGGCTTCTATAGGCATTGTAGTCAATCCTATATAGTTATCTTTAGTGTTGAATATTCTGTAAAATCTAAATGTAGTCATGCTCTTCCTGGTTATGTTAATACTATAGATTAGAATTTAAAATATTAAACGCGCTATTAGCAGCATTAAATAATTAATTTAATCTTCTGCGTATAGTTATATAAAATGAGCGAATGGTTAGATGATATTATGTCCAGGGATATCCCTAAATATGTTAATAAAGGTGGTGAATTAAAGGTAGAAGACGGTACTATGGTCTCTGAATCTACTAAAAGGTCTAGAAAACAGAAAATGATAGAATCCACTAACTATCAAGGTACAGCGGAGCACTATTTACAGCATTTTGTATTCTGTGACGGATTTACACCTGAGGACTTAGTTAAAGCTAAAGCGACTAGTGACGATGTAGCTAAAGATATTAGAATATCTCTAGGCGACTCATTATACGCTCTACAGAAAATTGCAGAACGTAGAGAACCCCCTAAAACTACAGAAGAAGCATGGTCTAGATGCTGTGAGGGATTTAAAGCTACTATGGGTGAACTACCAGAAGATCGTGCTCTAGTATTCACTCAACCAGCGGACCACATTAAGAAAATTAATAATGATATCCGCCTACGATTCATAGAAGTATTCAGTGACTATGTTAAGGACCAGACCGCGATTGACGCAGTTAAGGAGTGTCTGTACACTATGCCTGAAGATAAACGTATCATAGAGTTTGAGAGTGACCACATATGTATCTTTAATGAACAGGGTCTAGAGTTTAAGATAGTATATCATGCTACCGATGGTTGTCGTGTAGAATGGGTTACTAAAGACGAAGGTGCAGGTGTAGGCGCATTCGCTAAAAAAGAACCTCTAGAACCGGTAGTCAAAGACGAAGCAATAGCACTTACACAGGATCCGTTAGTACTAGTTAGAAAACCTAGTAAAGCTATGGAGAAGAAGCGTGCGAAGGCAAGAGCTAAGGCGAAACTAGCACTTGCACAGACAACGAAATAAGTTAAACATTTCTTTTTAATTCCTAATAGAATACTATTATGAAAGCTATAGATAAACCACAAGACCCCGAAACGACTAAGTATATTAAGGAGAATACTAAGTGGGAGGATCCTAATGACGAAGAATGGGCACTCATGGAGGATATTACTGATATAATGACTAGTATGAAATGGGGTGTCAAAAAACGTAAGGGTGATAACAGTAGAAAAAACGTATTTAGTGATGGTGTTGATAAAATAGAAGCTGTTATACTAGGTAGAGTAAAGCATTATTACAAGAAACACCCCACGAATGAGGGAGGGTTATATGATGCAGCTGCTAACCGTAAGTATCCCGAACTACACGAAAAGCTTAATGCCCTTATGAAACTTCACAACCCGGACTTTACTTATAACTCTATACAACTCAATAAGAATGTGATTACTAACAAACACTTTGATAGAGGCAATGTGGGTATGAGTTATTGTTTAGGATTAGGTGATTATGACGAAGGTGGTATTGACGGGCTAGTCGGGACAGAGTGGGTCCATTATGATAATAACTATAGGTGGTTAAAGTATAATGGTAATAGACAGTTGCATAGAACACACCCTCACACACGGGGCACACGCTTCGCTGCTATCTTTTTCACACACAAGCATTAAATTATAATATATATATAATTTATTAATGCTATAATATGGTTAAAGGGAAGATAGATTTCACTAAACTTACCACAAACAAAGGAAAGTTTAAACAAACATATTCTACAGCAGCTAAGCGTAATGCATGGGCAGCAAAGATGGGTAAAAAGAAAGGATTAACACCTGCTCAAATACAATCACAACTATCATCATTTAATAGTTCAACAACTAAGGAGAAAAAAAAACTAAAAAAAAAACGTAAAGCACATCACGCTAGGAAGAGCTCTACGATGATGTACTACGCGGGTGGCGGCGGACCTGGCGAGCAGCGGGATTACCGCTCGATGACCGATCATCGCGGTTTTAACGATATGCGTTAAAACATTAATAAATAATATAATATATATATATATATTAATGCCCACAGCGAATTCTTATAATAATTTATATGATTACTTAATAATCGTCGGTGTATATTTTGCTTTTTATTTTTGTACTAAAGATTTAGAAATAATAGAAGAAAACTTATGAATCTTAAATTGCTTAAAGTTTTATCTATACTCAATATAAAGAATGACTGATTACAATATTAAGAGTGATTTATATACGATGAGACCGAATGCTAGTGTGAACAGCATTAACCAGTATGCTTCAACGCTTACTAAATTATATAGCTACATATATGAGGGAAAAATGATTAGTTTAGAATGGGTAGCAGATCTAGATATCATCGAACAGGTAGAGCAGTTTCTAGATACCTACTCAGCACCTACTAAGCGTAACTATCTAAACAGCATTATAGTAGCCCTTAAGGGTCTTAATGAATATGATGAAGACCTATTAAAAACATATGAAACCCTAAGGGATACATACCACCAGGAATATCTAGCTAGTCAATCACAACTAACACCTAAACAGAAGGAGAACTGGGCGTCATGGAAAGATATAGTAAAAGTAGTAACAAGATATAAGGATTCTCTTACTACAGTTCTCACAGACAAACCCGAAGAGATACACCCGTCTGAGTATAAAACCTTTAATGATTACGTGTTACTATTGTTATACACAAAATTACCACCCATTCGCAACGATTTCGGTAATGTTCGCATTATAAAACATGATAACTTTGCTACATTAGAAAAGAAGCATAAGTCAGGACTCAATCTATTAGTAGTAAGAGATAATATACCACAATTTCTAGTATTAAACGAGTATAAGACCCACAAGACCTATGGGGAGGTGCAGATACCCCTACCAGAGGAGGTCAAAACAGTAGTGACTGTATGGTTGAAGTATAACAAGAGTGGGTATTTATTAGTAGGAGGTCGTAGTAAGAGTCAGCCATTAGGATCAAATGGTATATCAGTCCGCTTACGCGCAATATTTAAGAAATATCTAAATAAGAATATATCTACGAATATGCTACGACATATATACGTGTCTGAGCGTTACTCAACAACAGTAGACGCCATGAAAAAAGATGCTAATGACATGTTACATGATGAAATGACGCAGAAAAAAATCTATGTTAAGACATATGACCATTGAGGGAGAACTTAAGAAGAAACAGGATGCCATTAAACGTGATATTAAAGCTGTTCGTGCTAATGAACGTGCTAAAGGTATAGTCCCCTCAAAAAACAAGACGAATGTAGGGACCATATATTTTACTAAAGGACCGATAACCATTACTTTTTAAATTAATAATAATAATATATTAATAATAATATTATGCCTACGTCGAATCGAATAGCTGGAGGTCACGGAAAACTAAAGATAGTTAAACGCGTTGTTGCTAACACGGGTCCTTCTACAAAGACCTCAAATAAACCATATCCATACATATCTAGCGTGAAGAGCTACAAGAAGAGGGGTATAAAATAGACCCCTTCACCCCTAAATAACCTATATTTTTGTATTATTAGATGTATATATCTAATGACTAAGAAGAAGGCGGACGTTAATCCTAATGCTAAAAAACGCGCCCCTATGAGTGAGGCAGCAAAGTTAAAGAAGAAACAATCAGCACTAAAAAATCAATATTTAAAAAATCAAAAAAATAAGGCGCTGGGTCATATCCCGATTCCTGGTACGGACTTCCCGATATCTATGCTACCTGAGGGTCACGATATTAGTAGTAAAACACCTACCTCTAACCCTAGATCTAAGCCGGTTAAAAAGGATACGCTCAGCGCGACCCCGAAACCTTCGGCTGCAGCAATTAGATCACGTAAGGCGCGTGCTAAGAAAGCTGTAGATGAAGCACCCATGGTCGTAGCAAAAGGTATAATAGACGTGCTGCTCACTGGAGTTGATACTCATATTGTTGAGAATGACCCACAATGGATGAAGGCGCACTTAAAATCTATTAAACGTGAGTTAAAACAAAATATGCCTAAAAAACCTATTGAGTCACAGTACCGACAGGGCGAACGCGATGACGTGGAGTATGTAAAAATATCAAACTTTAATCAACCTCTTATGGATATAGAAACAGAGGAGACACAGTATGGAGATATGCATGTCCCTGATGATTTTTATGAGAGTAGCGATTACGACAATATCATATCTGGTCAAATGTCGCGTGAAGAAATACTTGCGCGTAAAACATATGTAGAAGTAATACTAAAAGAAAAAGGTATAGCACCACCAGAAAAGATATATCCATATGAAGTAGGTAAGAGTTCTCTACATGTTGACCCAGAGTTATTTGATACAGCAGCAGGTATAGATGAACCATTTGAGTATGCTACTCCATACGAAGCACACGGAGGTTATGCAATAGGTAGTGTAGGTGCAGAGGAGTGGGCTAAAGCACAAGTGGAAGCAATTAATAGGGCAGCACCATTAGAAGATATAGAAGAAGGTCAAGAGGAACAAGAATTAAGTAGTGGATACTGGAAACTTAGAACAGGAGCACAGTCTAAGATTATGAAAACGAAACGTATACCACTACCTAAATCAACAAAACAACTACGATATGAAAAACTAACAGGAGATATGCAATTTGAGCAAAGCGCTACTAAACTATTTGCGGATGATGAATATGTAGGATTATACAACCCTAATACTGGACGTATAGAGTTTGCTGAGACAGAGGAGTGGTCGCCATGGGGAGTAGGTGCAGCTGGTAGTATGGCTGATAAATATGGACAATATGAGCGTAGGTTACAGACCGCAGAAGAGCGGGCAGTAGATGACGAATACCAGGATGAGTATATAAAAGGATTAGAGGAAAAACAGCGAGAACGTTATGAAGATGACTATGAAGATACAATAGGAATGATGTTAGCAACTATGGCTGAAGAAACTACTACTGAAGCAGAAGAACTAGAAACAATAAACATAGAAGGTATAAGAGATGATTATATATCCGAGGAGGATTTATTTATTGCTACACATGCAACGTTAAAGGACAGTCACGGTGGATATTTTGATTATAGAGAAACATTAGAAATGAGAGAAAAAGCTGCTAAGACCCGTACCGACCAGCAAATACTTAGAACAGCTGCACATGAATATATTGTAGAAGGTATGAGAACACCTAAACATAAAAAATTATATAAATTATGGAAAGACCTTATGCCCGGTGACGTGGATATGGTAGAAGACTTTAATAAAATGCGTGACTCAGACTTAGACATAAATATAAGTGTTCATACTGGATGGACCGGTAAGGGAACACAACATAAACAGGACACATATAGCATGTTTAAGAGTAGTGGAGGGAAACAACGCCTAGATGACTTTTTATATGGTTTAATATCAGTAAAAGGTTATGATAGAGAGAGTAATACTCATATAAGACGATTACCGTATGATTATGTAGAAACTGGTTATCCAGGTGAATATAATAAGAGAGGGTCTCACAGACAAACGGGCGCAGCTACGAAGGCGGACTTTGCATTTAGAAAACTACAGAAACAATATAATTTAGGTAAAGGTCAATATACGGGAATTAATTTACATATTATGACTAGGCAGCTACCTCCAGAGCATACACATCCTGATTATATACCACCACCACAACTCGAATGGGTGCAATCCGGAGCAGAGATGATACCAGTATATAAGGCTGTAACTACTGGACGATTATCTATATATGGATTAAAGGATGATTATATGTATGGTAATGTCCCTATTAAAGAGTGGAGAGTGGGTGAACATGATGTCCAGCACCACATACATAGTTCTTATCAGCTAGACTCTCAATCTTCGCTATCTAGAGAATTAGAATATGTTAAAGATGTAATTATGCGTGAACGTGATACTAGAGGTTACTATCCTAAGTTACAAGACGAACACCCATGGGATATTGACATACTAAGAAAAGGTATAGAATCGTACCTAACACCGCAACAAATAGTAATGAGTCAAATAACACGTTCACAGCATAGTAAATTACGAGAGGGATCGCTTATATGGAATAGTAAGCGTCACGTAATAACTGATAGGGATACCGGTGAGGTGGTCGCTCGTAAAGAACCTAATTTAGAGGATTTGCAAAGTATGTATAACATGGACCCAGGACGCTTAGGACATCACCGATCACACGGTTATGATCAGTCTATATTTGAGCGGGCGGCAGTACGAAACACAATAGGAGAAGATGCAGTAGAGGCATACTATGCAATATTAAAGATGGAATCTGCTTATGAAAAATTAATGACGGAAGAGGAAGTTGATTATGATATATATGCACTAGGTTATAAGTTTATAGAAACTACACGAAAAAACTCTCAGGAAGACAATCCTACGGAATCAGATATGATGATATTCTTAAGACGGGTTAGTGCAATATTAAGGATTAATAGTATTACGGAGTCAGCCGATCGTAGACGTAAGTGGGTAAGACTAAAGAAATATGGTACGCCGGCTAACATAAAGGAAAGGATAGCACATGAACTTATTCATATACCTACGGAGAGCGACAAGTGGGACGACTGGCGGAGGGCACAGGAGCACGGACTAGATTTAGAAGTATCTATTGAAGCTAAGAAGATAATGAAAGAGGGCGTCGTACCTAAAAGCTGGGATATGACTCTCGTAGATAATGATGATGATCCATGGGAGAACTACGGCAGACCTCATAAAGAACGACGCCTACATAAATATGAAGGTGAAGACAAATGGTTTATGCCCGATATGGAGGAGGCGCTAGACGTCGATCAGCCCGAGGATTTGTGGAAAACCGAAGGTATAACAAAAGCATATCATGCTGAAGAACTACAGGAATTATTAGAGGAGTTTGTATTAAGGTACTCCGCTGGGGCGAATATAGAAGCTATGGAGAAAGCATGGGAATACCTTAATACTTATAGACCTGATAGAGTGCGAGAACTAGTAGAGCTCGAAGATAGTGATGACGAATATGACTATGACGCTGATCGACATGACTGGGAGGATGATAAGTATGTTGTAGCACAACCTACTATAATGCCTATACATACATGGAAGAAGTTTGCTCCCTTAAGATACTTAGGTTTATGGTTAAACCCTGGTCAAAACTTAATGGACTTACTAGAGGAATTACTACCGGGTGGGTTTTAAAATGTATGTGGGTTGCTATGTGTGAACTTGTGAAGAAAAAAACAATCAATCCTCAGTCAAAAAATCCCCTGTGAAACCCGCTGAAAAAAAAGGAACTTCACGCAAAAAGTTCACGCTTAACGACGCCTACCACCTTTTGTTACCTTCACTCGTGAATCACCACCTAAGGATACTATACCTGCACCACCGGTTCTATCCTCTCTAATTACCTCAACTACTTCAGTCCCGAATGGCTTTACCCCAGCAGCAAGTAATTGTCCAGGTGATAGGAGTATACCACTTTCACCTATAATCGCCTTAGTCCAGGGTGTTTCTTTTCTTGCTAATACTTTTTTAACATCAATACCTACGTCCTCAAGGTATTTAAATTTATACCGACTGTCCTGGGTATACATCTCAATATTATGTTGTTGTTGTTTAGTAATAAGTGAGCGACGCCGCTCGCCCACTAAATCATGACCTAATACTATCTCACCATCCACAAACTTAGCTCTTATTTTAGTGGGATCTATCTCATGAGTAAGTAATTCTGATAGGGAGGCATCTACTCTTGCTTTCCTTTGCTTATTAGATTTTGCAAGTGTGGGTTCTTCATATTCGGCAGCATCCTCGCGGGTCTCATATCCTTTATCGGAGTGTATTGCTTTTATAGCTTTTCGTCCCGTACGCTTAGACCATGCTGCTATTTCCTCTTCTACTTCGGATTTAGCTTTTGATTGTTGTAATTTACTAAGTGATCCTTCTCTGTATGTTACCCCTTTACCTACTGGGTATAGTTCAGTAGGATCTGCATAGTCAATATCTTTACTCGAGAAATCATATCTCCAGAGCACGCCGGCATCCGACCCTATGTTTCTGTGTTCACCACGGAGGTAGGTGCGTCCTTCATAAAACTCATTAGGTACAGTGCGATCATCATGAAAAGTATATATTTCTTTTTGACCTAATGGTCTATAACCAGCTTTAATCCGTCCCATCATCATCACATCATCCTCATAAATTATGGTGTGCCCACCGAACTTATGTTCCTTGACATTAGCGGGCTGTGGAGTCGTTCGGGCGTCATGACCCCACTTCTCGCGTCTCTGCGCGCTCATTGGTTCTAAACGCTCACCTTCTTTAGTCCATGGATTTTGTTTAGTATCACTAGACCACCCTTTTTTTATAATCTTCCCCTGCATCTTGTCGTCATATGATAACTGAATTATATCAGCACGCTTAGGTTCAGGTATCTTATCACCGGGTTGTTCCCGGTAGCGATCGACTGGATTAAATATAGGTATAATTTCCGTATGACCCAGAACAGCAGGATATGTCTGTTCCATATATTGACGCTTAAATAGTGATGACTGGTCTATAACATCTTGACTATCCATTTGACCCATTGCTTGACGCATAGCTCCGAAAGCACCTGATAGACCAGAGTAGTCTCTTTCTGTTTGTGCTTTAGTCTTAGGGCGGTCGCTTAAATCTTGTGGAGCAAGTATAGCGGATTCTACAATATCTCTCTTACGCTGTGTTCGTGATTTTTTAGGTACCTCGATGATACCGCGGTTAGGGAGCCGCGCCCTTACTTTCTTAGTAGGGACACCTTCTAGTTTTTCTTGTATCCTACTGAATTTTAATAGGTCTTTAGTAGATAGTTGTTTTCCTTTAGGTGCCCTGGGGTATATTTTATCACTACCTTCTGCTACAGTAATTAGTTGTTTAGTTCCCTTCATTCCTAGTTCCTCAGCTATACCTTCAGCCTTAGATTGTAGTGCTAATGCTTCACCTATATTAACTGATCTTCCTATAATTTCTTGTAAAATCCCACCCACGAAGTCGTCGTCCTCCTCGCTATCGTCACGATAATCGACAATGGCTTCGTCATGCGGTACAAAATGGGATTTAATTTTACCACGTTTAATAGCTTTAATATTCATAATTTGCCTACCTTCTCCTGCAACTTGTCCGTAAGTAGGCATAAGTGGATCTATGTCATTATTCATTATATACAATATCAATATATTTTTAATTAGTTTTTAATTAAGATGGTCTGCGGTCGCCATTAGAGTAACCCTATTTCCGTCCCAGTGTGGTGGTATAGCAATACGCTTAATCTCACAGTGTTTAAGCATACCCCTTTTAGCACTAGTTAAATTATTCCTATTCATATAATATAATGTAGATTTACTAACAGGATAACCGAAATATCCATCAAGTATTGTTTTAATATGGTCAACACTAGTAGCTACATAAGTAGCATTTGCGCCACGACCAGTAGCAGTAACTTTATAAACAAATTTAAAACCTCCTTGTATTCCATATGGCATTTATATATTAATGATACTAATACTTTAAGTGTTTTTTTTAAATCGGCGTTTCACCCTGAAAAGAGGACGGACGGCGGAGCACGAAGGGGGGTCTCAAATCATGAGAATTAATAGCAGTGTTGATTAAATTGATATAAAGAATTAGTGATACTAAATAATAAGATGTCTACCATAACGAAAACGCTTACTCGGTCGTCCGCGACCGCAAAATTAAAATCCAAGGGATTCACCTTATTACCATTAGCAGGCGGTAGTAAGTGTCCGCCGAAAGGTGAAACCTATGCTTGTGTTAATGGCGATCAAGCAGCTTGTATAGAAAATATAGATAACATATGGAGTAGATATGTAGATAAAATTAGTGCTAAGATGGGTACGGACTGGTTATATGAAGTAGGTCTAATGACCTGTGGTGATGTGTG
>TARA_R110000765_G_scaffold407582_1_pt1 | contig 11960 bp, 14 predicted proteins | sample TARA_R110000765 | Tara Oceans TARA_R110000765 (sample SAMEA4398168) | marine metagenome | biome: Polar Biome; feature: [MES] marine water layer (ENVO:01000295) within the mesopelagic zone...; material: water (ENVO:00002006), including particulate matter (ENVO:01000060) such... | reverse complement strand
TTAAATAGAGTTAAAAGAGGAAAGTTTTCTGTTATACCTAATCAAACGGGATCATCAGGAATAGATGTTCCTCCTATGATGGATTTAAACATGATGGCAAAACAGTCATCAGCTATCACATCAAATAATGGAGGTTGGGTGTCAAGAGTTGATGCAGCACAAATGACAGAAGAAGTAAATAAAATGTTAAAAGAAGCAGGAGTTACAAGAAAAGCGAAGGCTGTTAGAATGGCTCCTGATGGTGAATTATCATGGAAAGTGATTATCCCTAACTTAACATTAAAAATGCAATATCAAAAAGGTGGAGAAAAATAAATAACAAAACGTTAGGAAGTTATATACATTTCTATATAACTTTGCAACCAAAAAGAATAACCTATGTCAGAATTAGATCCAATAGAGGAACACGAGGAGTATACTGAAACAGAATTACTAGAGGCGGAATACCTTCTTCTAGACAAAGCATTTAGAACATCATTTGCTTTAATTATGGGCAAGACAACTCTTAAAGTAATCTTAACAGAGACAGAAGGGGTTATATTGGCACATGATCCTGACTCACCATTAGATACAGAAAGAAATATGAATAGTTTACATAATATGATGGACTATTTCATTGAAGAAGAAGAATATGAGAAGTGTGCTAAAGTGAGAGACATTATTAACCTATTTAAACCAAATGACACAAACTAATATTAAAAAAACACCACCTAAAGGTTCAATTAAGTTTTCCGTTACCTTATCTGATGAACAAAAAGTAGCTAAAACAAAAATATTAGATAGTCCATTTAACTTTATCATTGGTAAAGCGGGAAGTGGTAAAACTCTTTTAGCGGTACAGGTTGCATTAGATCAATTCTTTAAACGTAAGTATAATAAGATTATTATTACTAGACCAACCATATCTACAGAAGATAACGGGTTCCTTCCTGGATCTGAACGTGAGAAAATGGAACCATGGTTAGTACCTATAAGGTCTAATATGAGAAAGGTTTACAATAAACCAGAGATACTTGATAAAATGGAGAATGATGAGGCAATTGAATTGGTTTCATTGGCACACTTTAGAGGACGCACCTTTGATAATGCAGTAGTTATAGTAGATGAGTTTCAAAACTTAACTAGAGGTCAATTAGCAATGGCTATTGGAAGATTAGGTAAGGATTCTAAGATAATCTTCTGCGGTGACTCATATCAGATTGATTTAAAGGATAAGAACTGGTCTGCATACCATGATATGTCTAAGTTAATAAACTCTAAGTTTGTAAACAAGATAGTATTAGAAGATTCACACAGACATGCAGCAATAGATGAATTATTAGAATTATTAAACGGGTATCACTAAAAAAAACTATGGCAGAATATAAATGTAAGGATTGTGGGGAGACAAGAACTCTTCACAAAAGATCAATGGTTATGAGAGAAGGTAAACTAGTAACTAAACAAGCAGAATGTGATTGTGGTACTTTTATGGATCAGATTATAACTGAAGAATATGAAGGTATACCAGACATCCAAAGAAATGAATTGAATACTGGACATAACAGTGGTGGATAAATAATTTCTTTTAAACTTTTAGTATTTATTTAAACTTTTTTTGTATCTTTGTATTATAATAACTAATACAAAAAAAATATCATGGCTAAAAAAAGTACGGAGAATGTTTCTCCATCAGAAAACGGAAGTGAACTAAATGAAAAAGAAATGGAAGCTAAAAAAGCTGAAATTACTATTTGGTACAAAGATAATATCAAACACTTAAAGGTTCAAAAAGAATATGAAGAATTATTAAGAGATATTGAAAAACTACGTGCAGAAAGATTACAAGCACAGCAGTTTATTTCTCAAACTATGGCTACACAACAGCAAGAGAAACAAGCTGGAGATATAGCTGCTGCAAATTCTGCACAAGCTCAAAGACAAGCAAGTAAAGCAGAGCAAGAGTGGAATCCAACTATGGATACAGCACCACCAAGGAAATTAAAAACAAATGCCTAGGTATAACCTAGAGCAACTTAGGAGAGTTATGTCATCAAGAAACTATAAGTTTTTTGAATCAGGTTCATATAATCTTAATATTATTGGTATCAGAAACTCTGAAACTGAACATAAGGTAACAAACAAGTTTGATGATCTAATTACAGTATCATATAAAGATGATAAAGGTGATTGGCAGTATCATGAGTTTGATTGTACTACTGATCCTGGAACACATTATATGCATGATCCAATACTTGAAGATGATGGTACTGCTATTCTTGTTCCTGGACAATACTCAAGATCTCATAAGATCAGAAAGCATCAAGGTAAGTATGAGGCGTTAGGTCAACAGAATCCTGTAAGTGTCTATAGAGATAATAATAGAGATGATGTTTACCAGATGAATACTGAAAGTATTGATACCGGTTTATTTGGGATCAATATACATAGAGCTACAGCTAAAGTTGGTAAAACTTCTACTCAAGTAGATAAATGGTCAGCAGGATGTCAAGTGATTGCATCTAATGATGATTTCAAACTGTTCATGAAGATTTGTAAGAAAGCTAGAGATATATGGAGTAATAATTTTACTTATACATTATTGAATAGTAAGGAAATACCTACGTCATGGCTCTCGTAAATACAGTAGAGAAAAGAATTAAGATGCAGAAGGATGGTGTGATTAAGTATCAGATCATCACCTTCTGTTTTCTTAATGAGTTACAATTAAGTAACTCAGACTTAGAGTGTCTACTTGAACTGGCTAAAATTGGTCCTATTAATATTACTGATTTTTGCAAGTATGTATCTGAACTAAAGATATTCAAAAGCCCTCAGTCTGTCAGAAACGCAATTCAGAAAGCTAAGAAAAAGAATCTAATCATTATGGATAATAAAAACATTATTATAAATCCAAATATGAAAGTTCAAACTGATGGTACAATATTACTAGACTTTAAAATACTTGGAACAGATAATGAGATTAGAGGATAAAAATACACATCTTAATCCTAAATCCTTCAAAGATTTCTTTAAAGGAGTAGCTAAAGACTGTGAGGTACATGAGGATTTAGTAAGTGAATTAATTAGATTTTTCTATAGTGAAGTTAGAACAAGTTTAGAAGATCTTGAGTATACACGTATACAGTTACCCAACCTTGGAACCTTTATATTAAGAAAAGGAAGATTAGATAGAGCTATAAAGAGACATAAAGATATGTTAGGTAATATAGAAAAGACAACATATGTTGGATATGGTAACCATTTACCTCTTAAGGATAAGTTAGACAAGATGGAAAATGCATTAGGAAGAGTACAAAAAGAAATAACTAATAAAAAAACCTGGAAAGATGAAAATAAATAAATTAATTAACGGATTAAAAAATATTGATCATGTAGTTGATGGTATTAAGAACAACATGTTTAAAAAACCATGGATTGAAGATATTGCAGATCACAGATGGCAGATTTGTAAAGGGTGTGATCAATTAGATACTATAGGAGGTAAATGTGCAGCACCGGGAACATCCCCTTGTTGTGCAGATTGTGGTTGTAGTCTAGCATTTAAGATGAGAGCATTATCTGCATCTTGCCCAAAAGGTAAATGGAAGGCTCATCTATCAGCTTCTCAAGAAGCCGAGGTAGTAAGAAAGTTAAATAATCCAAAGAACATATCTGACAGTGATTCTGATATTAAAGTACAGAAATAATGGCTGTAATATTTAAAGAGGATGGACATATATATGAAAGTTTAGATGAAAATCTAGATAAAGATAAGATTAAATGGACTAGTGTTACAACTTTCATTAGTAAATTTAAACCTGCATTTGATGCTGAAGCTATATCAAAAAAATCCTGTAAGAATAAACGTTCAAAGTGGTATGGTCTTACACCAAAAGAAGTTAGGGATATTTGGAAGAAAGAAGGTGAGAGAGCTATTGGATTAGGTAATTGGTATCATAATGAAAGAGAACAGGGAATACTTGATTTTAAGACTATAGAACGTGAAGGGATAGAAGTACCAATCATAAGACCAATAGTTGATAAGAGTGGTATTAAAATAGCTCCTGATCAGAAGTTAGTAGATGGTGTATATCCGGAACACTTTGCGTACCTAAAGTCAGCATGTATATGTGGACAAGCTGACCTTGTGACAATTGTCAATGGTAAAGTAAACATTACAGATTATAAGACTAATAAAGAAATAAAGGAAAAAGGTTTTACAAACTGGGAAGGTGTAACTTCAAAGATGTATAAACCTCTATCTCATATGGATGATTGTCATATAAGTCATTATAATATACAATTGAGTTTATATATGTATATTATATTAAAGCATAATCCTAAATTAAAGGCAGGTAAACTTATTGTACAGCATGTGAAGTTTGAAGAAGAGTCAAAAGATAAATATGGGTATCCAATAACTAAGTATATTAATGGTGAACCAGTACTAAAAGAATTAAAGATGTATGAACTACCCTACTTAAAAAATGAAGTAAGATCTTTAATAATGTGGCTTAAAGAAAATACACTATGTTAATAAAACTATTTGATATTTCAAACGGTAAAGTTATACCAACAGAACATTGTTACACTTTAAAGTTTTTAAAGTCAATCATGGAAGAATATCCTGATACTCATTTAGCTGTATTTCAGTACTTGTTCTATATGAGTTGTCCTGATCCGGATCTTAATCCGTTCTTTAATGTTCTTGAAGCAGATAAAGAAGAACTTATATTAGATGAGATTAATATGGATGAATCATTAGAATGTCCAAAAATAATGTATGCCTTAGATAAATGTATTCAATTATATGAGACACCTACATTCAGAGCATATAAAGGGATTAAATCTATGATAGATAAGTTAGCAAAATACATGGAGGTAACTGAAATAGAACATGGTAGGGATGGTAATATAAACTCACTTGTTAGTGCAGCAAAAAACTTTGATGCAATAAGATTGTCCTTCAAAGGTGCTTACAATGATATGAAAGAAGAACAAAAAAGCTCTGTCCGTGGTGGACAAGGTCTTGCGTATGATCAACTATAATAAATAAAATCAAAAAAATGGCAGAAAAAGTAATTCCAATTGGACACAAAGTTCTAATTAAACAAGTTAAAGCAGCTGAAACATATGGTGATTCAGGAATCTATATCCCTCAAACTTCACAATCACAACAACTTAAGGCATATGTTGTTGCAGTAGGAGAAGGTGTGCAGAGTATTCTTGAAGGAGACTATATACAATATACAGAACATGCTAAACCGGTAGTGATGACACATAATGATGAAACACATCTTTTAATTGATCAACATGATATATTAGCAATAATTGTGAATGTATAAAGTTGTCCCAACATATGATAATGGTGTTTGGTCAGAAACTGAGTATGAGACAATAGAAGACTTTAGAGAATTCATTGGTGCAATATTTCTTGAACCAGGTAAGTATGCATTTGATGAAACTAGTCTTTTATTTAATAAAGAAGCAAAGCTTTTTAATAGTCAAGGTTTCTATTGTGATAAACCTATGAGATCTAAAGATTTTATGACCTATTGGGAAGATCAAAAGAATAAATGCAGACAGGGGGTTATATATAAAAATGACAATAAGACATGGTATATAACTAGAGATTATTATATGTGGTTAAACTTCTTACCTATATTTGATAAGGAAGAAAAACATTATGGTTTTGCTAAAATTAGAGATGCTCAGTATCATATGGCTTTATATGAAATTATGGCTGAGATTAACTTTAAGCATGTTGCAATACTTAAGAAACGTCAGATAGCATCATCATACTTTCATATGGCTAAACTTTTAAATCAGTATTGGTTTGAAGAAGGTTCAATATGTAAGATAGGTGCATCTCTAAAAGATTATATTAATGATAAGGGTTCATGGAAGTTCCTTGAAGAATATAAAACATTTCTTAATGAACATACTGCATGGTATAGACCAAGCAGTCCAGAGAAAGTATTACTATGGGAACAAAAGATTGAAGTTAGAATAAATAATAGAAAAACATATAAAGGATTACGCTCTAAGATCCAAGGTGGTTCTTTTGAAAAGAATCCAACTACGGGAGTTGGGGGACCTTGTACTTTCTTTTTTCATGAAGAGGCTGGTATTGCTCCTAAAATGGATATGACATATGAGTACATTAGACCAGCAATGTCTTCTGGTATGATGACTACTGGAATGTTTATTGCTGCAGGTTCTGTAGGGGATTTAGATCAATGTAATCCATTAAAGAAGATGATATTAAATCCTGAAGCAAGTGGTATACTTGGTGTTGAGACTGACTTAATGGATGATAAAGGTACTATAGGTATTGCTGGTTTATTTATTCCAGAACAATGGTCAATGATCCCTCATATAGATGAGTATGGTAATTCAGATATTGAGAACTCACTTAAAGCAATTCATGCAGAACGTTCAGCATGGAAGAATTCACTTGATGCAGAACAATATCAATTAAGAATTTCTCAAAAACCTGTTGATATTGCTGAAGCATTTGCATACAGAAAAGAATCAGTATTTCCACAAAGTTTTTTAACAAGACAGATCAGAAGAGTTGAAGAGAAACAATACTCCTATGAACTAATAAAATTAGAAAGAGATCAAGATGGCATTAAAGCATCAACCTCAACAAAATTACCTATAACAGAATTTCCTGTAAATAAAAAGAGAGAAGATAAAACAGGCGTGTTAGTTGTGTGGGAAAGACCAATAGATAATCCAGAATTTGGAACTTATTATGCATCAGTGGATCCTGTATCTGAAGGTAAGACAACTACATCAGATTCCCTATGTAGTATTTTTGTATATAAGAATGCAGTTGAAGTTACTAAAGAAACATCTGAAGGATTAGAAACATTTATTGAAGGAGATAAGATTGTAGCATCTTGGTGTGGAAGGTATGATGATATAAATAAAACTCATGAGCAATTAGAATTAATTATAGAATGGTATAATGCTTGGACACTAGTTGAGAATAATATATCATTATTTATCCAACATATGATTGCTAGAAGAAAGCAAAAATATCTTGTACCTAAACAACAAATTGTATTCCTAAAAGACCTTGGTTCTAATAATAATGTATTTCAGGAATATGGATGGAAGAATACTGGTAATTTATTTAAGAGTCACCTAATTTCATATGCAATTGAATTTATTAGAGAAGGAATAGATGAGGAGTTAGATAAGGATGGTGAAATAATTAGTGTTCAGTATGGAGTTGAAAGAATTCCTGATAAGATGTTACTAACTGAGATGTTACAATACTTCCCTGGGCTGAATGTGGATAGATTGGTTGCGTTTGCTGCTTTAGTTGCATTTGCAAAGATTCAACAAGGAAATAGAGGTTATGCAAAAAGAAAAGAAAGGGATAAATCATTAGAACCCTTGGATAACTCAAAGAAATTTAGTAAATTAAGTATAGGAGCGTTTAGAAATATTGGAAGAAAAAAATCTACAGGAGGGCGCAGGAGTAGATCTGCATATAAAAATTTAAAATAATGTTTGAATATTACTTTAATTATACAACAACATGTACACACCCAATTGGACATTTTACATATGTTTATGTTGAGGATTATAAACAAATAATAGATACAGAATACTATGAGGGTACTTAATGCAATGCAACTTAAGAACGGAGCCAAAGCAAAAGGTTCTGCTGTTAATGCTTCTTTAACACAACCAGTTCAATTTATATCAGCTAAGGAGAAAGATGATGATTGGAAACAATGGAATATGGATTGGCTTGAAACAAGAGGTCTTGATTATCTTAATAAGAATGCACGTAAGGTATTAAAGAATTATAAACTTGCAAAAGGTATAATTGATAAGACTGATTACATTGTTGAAGAAAATAATGAGTATAGAGATTTACTTGAAGTACTTACTGAAGAAGATAGTGGTGCATTAGAATTGAAATTCTATCCTATTATACCTAATGTTGTTAATGTACTATCCGGAGAGTTTACTAAAAGATTTCACAAAGTACAATTTAGAGCAGTAGATGATACTTCCTACAATGAAATGCTTGAATCTAAAAGAGCATTAATAGAAGAAAACTTATTAACTGATGCATATAATAAGTTAATGATGGAGATGGTTAATCAAGGTGCAGATCCTGAATCAGAGGAAGTACAAGAACAGTTATCTACAGAAAATCTTAAGTCATTACCAGAAATAGAAGATTTCTTTTCTAAAGATTATAGAAGTTTAGTAGAAGAATGGGCTACTCATCAATTAAATATTGATGAAGAAAGATTTAAAATGAATGAGCTTGAGGAGAGAGGTTTCCGTGATATGCTTATTTGTGATAGAGAGTTTTGGCATTTTAGAATGATGGATGATGATTATGAGGTGGAGTTATGGAATCCAGCTCTAACATTTTATCAAAAATCACCTGACTCAAGATATATATCAGATTCTAACTTTGTAGGAAAGTGTGATATGTTAACAGTTGCTGATGTTATTGATAAGTACGGTTACTTAATGACAGAAGATCAATTATACTCAATGAATCAAATCCATCCTGCAGTCAACTCAAGATATATGGTTGGTGGACAACAAAATGATGGTTCATATTATGATGCTACAAAATCACATGATTGGAATACGCAAGCACCTGGATTAGCATATAGACAATATATGAGTAATCCTGCAGTAAACCCAGGAGCTGGTGGAGATATTGTTAACTGGATACTAGGTGAAGGTGATGATATACATACTTGGGGTGATGGAGATATGTTAAGAGTTACTACAACATACTGGAAATCTCAAAGAAAAGTTGGTCACTTAACAAGAATTACAAGTGAAGGTGATATTATACAAGAGATAATTGATGAAGCATATGTTGTAACTGATAAACCTATCTATAATACAAGGTTATTTAAACAAAAAACTAAAGACAATCTTATTGAAGGAGAACATATTGATTGGATATGGATTAATGAAGTATGGGGTGGAGTAAAAATTGGTCCTAATGCACCTACTGCTTGGAGAACTGATTCATCTGATGAATTAGCACCAATATATTTAGGTATTAATCAACCAGAAATAGGAAGAGTACAATATCAATTTAAAGGAGATAATTCTTTATATGGATGTAAACTACCCGTAGAAGGAAGAGTGTTCTCTGATAGAAATACTAAATCAACTTCACTAATTGATTTAATGAAGCCATATCAAATTGGATATAATATGGTTAATAACCAGATAGCAGATATACTAGTAGATGAGTTAGGAACAGTAATCATGTTTGATCAAAATGCTTTACCACGTCACTCAATGGGAGAGGATTGGGGTAAGAATAATCTTGCTAAAGCATATGTTGCAATGAAGGACTTTGGTATGTTACCTTTAGATACTTCTATTACTAATACAGAAAATGCTACTAACTTTAATCATTATCAAACATTAAACTTAGAACAAACAAATAGATTAATGTCTAGGATACAACTAGCTAATCATTTTAAAACTCAAGCATTTGATGCAATTGGTATTAACGCACAAAGAATGGGTGCACCGGTTGATCAACATGCAACTGCTACAGGCGTAACACAAGCTATGCAACAGTCATACGCTCAAACAGAACAATACTTTGTACAGCATTCAGATTATTTAATGCCTAGAGTACATCAAATGAGGACAGATTTAGCTCAGTATTACAATTCTACTAAACCTTCTCTTAGATTATCTTATATGTCTTCTGAAGCTGAAAAAGTAAACTTTACAATAAATGGTACTGAGTTACTAATGAGAGATTTTAATATATTTTGTACTACTAAGACTAATCATAGAGCTACACTAGAGCAACTAAAACAAATGGCACTTACAAATAATACTACAGGTGCAAGTATTTATGATCTAGGTAATGTCATCAAAGCTGATTCAATTGCAGAAGTTACAGACATTTTAAAAGATTCTCAAACAAGACAAGAAAAAGAAAAAGCTGCACAAATGGAACAGCAACAACAAATGCAAGATCAACAAATTCAAGCACAAACTGAACAAGCTGAGAAACAGAGAGCATTTGAAAAAGAAAAATTAGATCAAGAAATTCAAAAAGATATAACTGTTGCTGAGATAAGATCAGCTAGTTATGGAGCTGGTGTGGATATTAATGAAAATAAGCAAAATGATTTCCAAGATGCAATGCAAGATATACGTAAGAGAGATGAGTATAGAGAGCAAATGAATTTCAAAAGAGAGACAGCAATAACTAAAGATAATAATGATAAGTCAAGAATCCAGATTGAAAGAGAAAGATTATCTGCTCAAAAGGAGGTTGCTAACACAAATCTACAAATTGCAAGGGAAAATAAGAATAGATATGATACTAAAAAGACCTCTAAAGATAAAGAAAACAAGAAGAAAAAGTAATCATAGCTATATACTGCAAAAAATCAACAACTAACTATCAAATTTCTAAGGTTTATTAAAAAAATCTTAGTATATTATATATGTAATAACCAAAACCTAAAACCAATTAATTATGTTAGATCAAGAAAATATGGAACAAACAGAAGTAAAACAAAATGTAGAAGTTAACTTAGATGAGATCTTTAATGGAGCTCCAGGTGCTGATTCTATAACTTTACCTGAAAAAGAAGTTAAGAAACCTAGTCTATTTTCTAGACCAGAAAATGTAGACTTATCTTTTATTGATGAGGAAAATACTGCAGAAGTTACTACTGAAGAAGAAGTAGATACTACTGAGCCAGTTGTAGCAGAAAAAACTGAAACAAAAGAAGTAGTAACTAAAGATGAGATTGATGACATCTTAAATGATGGATTAGAATTAGCAGAAGATGAAGATGAAAAATCAACTGCTAAAGGAAGAAAGAGAATTGAAGGAATGTCTGATGTCTTTAAGAAGATGATTGAGAATGATGAAATTGTTCCTTTTGATGATGGTAAAGAGTTAGATGACTATACTGCTAAGGATTGGAAAGAACTTATCCAAGCTAATATGGATGAGAGAGGTAATAAGGTTAGAAGAGAGACACCAAAACAGTTTTTTGATAGTTTACCTAAAGAATTACAAACTGCAGCTAAATATGTAGCTGATGGTGGACAGGACCTTAAGGGTTTATTTTCTGCATTATCACAAGTAGAAGAAACAAGAGAATTAGATATAAATACTGAAAGAGGTCAGTCACATATCATAAGAGAATATTTGTCTGCAACAGGTTATGGATCTGCTGAAGATATTCAAGAAGAAATAGAAATATGGAAAGATTTAGGAAAGTTAGAAAAACAAGCTTCTAAATTTAAGCCAAAGTTAGATAAGATGTCAGAAGCTGTTGTAGCAAGGAAGTTACAAGAACAAGAAGTAAAACAAGCTCAACAACAAAAAGCATCTGAAAGTTATATGTCTAACGTATACAATACACTAAAAGAAGGAACATTAGGAGAAATGAAAGTTAATAAGAAAACTCAATCCATGTTATATAATGGATTAGTTAATCCTGCATATCCTTCAATCAGTGGACAGAACACAAATTTATTAGGACATCTATTAGAGAAGTATCAATTTGTTGAACCTAACTACACATTAGTATCAGAAGCATTATGGTTACTGGCTGATCCAAATGGATACAAGTCACAGATAATGACAAAAGGTGAATCAAATGCAGTTGAGAAAACAGTAAGGAAACTAAAAACTGCACAGTCAAGTAGAAATGCATCCTCAACTGGAGTTTCTCCAAAAGAGTCCGCCCCTACTAGTAAGAAGAAGACACTATCTAGAGGAGGTAATATATTTAAAAGATTTTAACAACAACAATTATTAATTAAAACAAGAAAATGAAATGGCAACACCAGTGTTAAACAACGGTCTCTTTTTAAGAGACACAAATTACTCTGCAAGTTCACATGTTGATTCATACCACTTAACTAATATGCTTGGTGACGCAGAACCAATGGACATGGGTCCAGTGGATCTGTGGGCAATGACG